>Ga0114931_10005714_pt1 | contig 15391 bp, 11 predicted proteins | sample 2SBtaG_FD_89579 | JGI IMG/M metagenome (GOLD analysis project Ga0114931, IMG submission 89579) | Deep subsurface microbial communities from Kolumbo volcano to uncover new lineages of life (NeLLi) - 2SBTROV14_V59a metaG | ecosystem: Environmental > Aquatic > Marine > Volcanic | place: Kolumbo...
CGTCCGCCTGCGCCTCGACCAGGGAGACGTCCCAGGTGACGGTGTACGGGCCGGCTCCGCCGCTGGTGTCGATCGTGCCGATGTGATCGATAGTGCCGAAAAGGCTCGTTTCCGGATCGCCCGGGCACTTGCCCGACCGGCCGCCCTGATGGCAGTTATGGCGCCCGCGACTGTGCCAATCAAGGGATCCGCCGACATTGTCTTCATCATAGCCGTCATAATAGCCATAGATTTCGACAAAATCCACATCAGATGATACATTGCCCACCGTGAAGGTCAGTTGATCGCCGTCGATGTCCAGGGGTCCGCCGACGTTGGCCGCCAGGGATGTGGATCCATTGCCGACGTTCAACAATTCGGCGTTCAGTGCGCCTAACCCGGTCAAAGGCGGATCTGCCGGATCGTAATAGAGACGCAGGCTCACGTCATGGACGTGATAGGTGTTGCCGCTGCCGACCCGCCAAAAAGAAATGGTGTTGAGGCCGGGTGTAAACGCTGACTTGGGGAATTCCATGATCATGGGCACGCGACCATAGAGGGAGGCGACATCTGATTGATACTCCTGTCCGTCGTTGATGGCGAAACGCACGTCTTGGGGTGCGCGCGTATTCCATAGATCGGCGTAGATTTCCACTTTGGTCACTTTGGAGAGATCGTTGGGAAGAGTTAGTTCCACTGTTTTGGGATCATAGCGGCCGCCACAGGGCTCCAGGTACCAGCTTCCGTTAGGCGCTTCATAATCGCCGCAACCGCCCGTAAAAGTGCTATGGTCCGCCCAAATTTCGATATAGCGGGCGCCGGTCTCATCATCGTGCAGGCCAGCCTGCGCAGGGATGGGCCTGCCCAAAGCGACCGCCGTCATCACTGTCGCCATCAAGAACCACACGATATTCCACCACTGTTGTTTGAACATAAATCGCCTCTTCATCATGTCCCACTCAAGAAATTCACGTTTCAACGCGTTATCTAAACGGTCTTTCCAAACTCAGATGTTCCAACGACAACGTCATATATTCGACGATTATGCGACGCCCATCCCCCGTAATTGAAGTAGCCAAGCGGTAGACGATATGAGTCGCTACACGCCACACAGCGGACGGAGGACAAAACAACAGAATTTTGGCAGAATAAGGGGGTGGATAGAATTCATCCCCCTTATTTTGCCAGGACTCTGTTACCGTCTTGGATATACAAATATACATTATTGTCAATGAAATCAACGTGCTGAATTTTTGAAACGTGGAGTGTTTCTATACCGAATCCGACCTGTTAGCAAACGGCCGCCATATTTTATGCGTCGCAGTAGAATTCCAGAATGCGGCATGCGAATGTCGGCAACCATTCGTTCGAACTCGGTTTGACTATAATCGTCATTAGAAATGTCAGTGTATGCAAGCAATTGTTCAAGGCGATTAAAATTCTGGTCGTTTGCTACGGTCGCCTCGACCTCGTGAATCAATGCTTCATCCGTTACCGGGCTGTACGCGACCGTACGATAGGCGATATCACTTCCGACAGCGGAGGTGTCCCTGAGCGTTTTTTTACCTTTGTCTTTATCGTATAGATGAGCCTTCGTTCTTTTATTTCCTCCCAAAACACAATGCATTTTTTCCCAATATCGTTCTTTACCATCAAAATAAGGGATTTCAAGAAAGTTGCAAACCTTAGGTAAAACCAAAGGATCGCGTACAAGACTCTGATACTTGACCGTGCGAACGCCTGAAATATACGAAAAATAGAAACGATGAGTGTTCATCCAGACTCGATCCCAATTCTTCTGATTTTTCTTTTTCTTCGAGTATGCGAACTCCAGTGGCGTTTTCCAGATAAGGATGTTGTTATAAGGAATGCCTTGCTGTCTGAGGTTTTCATTTTGAGAGCGGATCCAAAAAGGTTGTTTACTGGAATCAACGACGAAATTCACGTTGGGGAATTGCTCAAAGATGCCTGCGTATAAAAAACGCTCACCGTAGGGAAGAATATTCGGCCAGGTCAGGCATTGATCGTAACCGCATGTGCATACGCGATTCACGTGATTGGCTTTGAATGGTCGGAATAGCCCGTGAACCTCTCCACACGCGAACCCGCTTGGATCATTGGCAAGCATCATGTGAAAAAGCGTAGAGCCGCTATACGCCGTCCCCTGCACGAACACTACTTTTTTATGGTTCATCCCATCACAGTCCCTAATCCAAGCTCAAATAAATTCACTTCCATCAACATTCGACACGCTGTTTTCCCTGACGAGTGGGCACTCTGAACTTCGTCTTTACGCCACCGGCTACGAGAAACTCACCAAGCGGCGCCAGTTGTAGCGTACCCACCACGCCATGGAGAGACGGCACATCAGGCGTTCGTATGCATTGAGCGGGGAGAGGCGAATTGAGCGGAGATGCTCTTTGAAAAGATGCCATGTGGGGTAAGTCTTTACCCCGGCCCGATTGGGATCATACCAAACCTCCCGGTCGCGGCGACGCTGATGCTTTTTCCAGTGAGCGTCAGGGTGGGTCCGCTTGAAAAATAAAAGCTCAGGCACCTCATAAAAACGGCCGCGTAATGCCAGCTCGCCGTTCAACACCCGATCCGAGGAGGAAAAAGCGCCAATACGTCGCGTCTTTTTCAATTGCTCCGTACGAATGACGCCGAAGACTGTATTCTGATGAACGCCACGACGACAAACGTGCGCCGCAAAGCGTTTATGCGACGAGGGAGAATCCAATCCTTTGAGTGGAGGGAATCGTTTGATGATATCACCGTGTTCATCAATGACGACGCTCAGCGGGTAAGCGAGAACCAGTCCTGGGTCCTGTTCCAGCACCTCCACACAGCGTTCGATGAAAGTGGGTGCGATGATGTCATCGTGTGCGGCCCATTTGAAATATGGCCCCCGCGCCTCGTCAACCAGTAGGTTATAATTTTTGGCCGCACCGAGATTGGTCTCGTTGTACAGATAACGGATGCGATCGTCTCGCGCCGCATACGCCTCGCAAATTTCGCGCGTCCGATCTGTCGATGCATTGTCGGAAATAATCAGTTCAATGTTTGAATACGTCTGCGACAAAATCGAATCTAGCGCCTCCTCTAAAAAATTTTCGCCGTTGTAAACAGGAAGCCCAATACTTACCAAAGGTTGATCAATCATTGTAAAACCTCATCTATAAAACTATGACACTCGCCCATTCTGGAGTCATCTTAAAAGGACAGAGAGACGCTCACCAGATAGTTTTGTGGGAACGCCTTAACGGTTTCCGGACAGCGCTTCACGCGTCCTGATAGAAGCTATTAATCCGGCCCTATTTTATCGCTGGGAGACAATTCGGCCATGTATGCATTCTGATCTTTGGATAATGTCTGATAGGCTGACAACAGCTTAGGAATCTGATACGGCCAGGCGAGCTCTATGTCAATTCGATTTCGACCGGTCTCCGCCATAGCCTGACGTCTTTCCGGATCATAGATCAAGGTGTGAATCTTGCGGGCGAAATCCAGTTCATCATTCCCTTGCGCATAAAGGGCTGCTTCGCCGGCGGTTACGCGATGTTCAGGTAGATCGAAGGCCACGATCGGTTTGCCCAGCGCCATATACTCCATCATTTTAATCATCGTGCAACGATCGTTGAAAGGATTCGATGGATCGGGATCCAGGCAGATATCCGCCGTCGAAATATAGCGAAGTAAATCCTGGTACGGAATCCAACCGGTGAACCAGACGTGGTCCTGCACCTTTAACTGTCTGGCCAATTCCTGCAATTCCTCGGTGAAATCCCCCTTCCCGACGATAACGCAATAGACGTCCGTCTCATTCAATGTGTAAACCAGGTGATGAAGAGCCCGCAACAGATAGTCAATCCCGTCCTGGGGTCCCATAATGCCTACATAGCCAAGGATGGTTCGCGCTCTTTGGCGCAATGCAGGATCTGGCGCAACCGGCTGCATCGTCTCCGCCGGCCCATTACGCACAATGGTGATGCGGTCTGAAGAAATTCCGCTGCGCTCCATCTCCATCTGCTTATACGATTGATTGGTGGCGATGACACGGTCAGCCACTCGGCAACTGAGTTTTTCCAACCATATCAATACGCCCAACAGCAGGCGCTGCTTCCAGCCCGTATAGCGCAGCGCAAACATTTCGGGACTGAGATCGTGGTGATCGAAGACGAAACGTTTGCCAAATATTTTATAGAAGGCTCCGATGAAGACGAGCATATCGGGTGGATTGTGGGCATGAACGATATCGAAGCCGGTTCGAGCCCATACCACCAGGGAAAGCAGGAACATCATCACCAACGAAAACCCGTATTCCCACGCATACCCAATGAGGCCCTTGCCGCCTGGTGGCGCAGGAAAGGCGTAGACGGTTACGTCATCACTGCTTGAATTCGCTCTTTTTCCAGTTGCCACGCTTGGGCAGATAACCGTAACGGCATATCCTGCGTTGACCAGCGCGCGGGCCTCGCGTTTGACGCGAATGTCCTGGCTGTATGGGTTGTTTTCCAGGAGCATTAGCACTCGTTTACCAGCATATGCCTTCATATTTCTCCCCTACATGGCTGCCCGGCTCATAGATGCCGACCAAGTCAATCATTTCCTGATTGGGGGTTAGCCGATTGACGATTCGCCGATATTGATCACTGCCATTGGCGATGACCACAACTTCGGCGGCCTTCAGCACCTCATCCAAAGAAGATCTCATCAACGAGGCAATGTGCGGCAGTTCATTTTCCAAAAATTCTTTGTTGGTTCCCATCAGCTTGTCGACCTGGACATGTTCATCGTGAACATAGACTTGATAGCCGCGCCCGACAAGCGTCTCAATCAGCACAATCATGGGGCTCTCTCGCACATCGTCTGTACCGGCCTTGAAACTCAGCCCAAGCACCGCAATCCGCTTTTTCCCTGTGCGCTCAATCATTTGTATGCCAGATTCAATCTGCGCATGATTGCTTGGCATAATTGCTGTGAGCAACGGTGTGGGAATGTCATACTCTTTGGCGCGATAGCTCAACGCCCGTACATCTTTGGGCAGGCAAGAGCCTCCAAAGGCGAACCCTGGTTTCAAATAGGCGGGCGAGATGTTCAGCCGCCGGTCTCGAGTAAGCACATCCATCACGACGCGACCATCAATTCCGTGGGCCTTTGCTAAATTGCCGACTTCATTGGCAAAGGTCACCTTTAAGGCATGGAATGCATTATTGACATACTTCACCATTTCGGCCGCTTCTAAATCTAATCGAATCCCTTCGGCGTCAATTTCCTGGTACAACTCGGCTACCGCATCTCCACTACGAGCGTCGTACTCGCCGATGACGATAAGGCTGGGATGGTAATAATCTGCAATTGCACTGCTTTCTCTCAGGAACTCCGGGTTCATGGCCATCCCAAAGTCCCGTCCCACCTGCTTGCCCGACGTCTCGACCAGCCTCGGAATGAGCACCGACCGCACTGTGCCTGGCAGCACAGTGCTACGGATGACGACGGTGTGATAGGTGTTCTTTTCCGCAAGCGCTTCGCCAATCTGTTCACACACGCGTGTGACATAGTCGAGCTTCAAGCTGCCATTGCCGTTACTGGGGGTTCCCACACAAACAATGCTAATATCGCTTTCCAAAACCGCCTGCCGCGCGGATTGCGTTGTACGAAGGTTTCCGTTTTTCACCGCTGCATTGATCAACTCCTCTAAATCAGGCTCAGTAATTGGTGACTTGCCTGCAGCCACTGTAGCGACTTTATGAGGATTCACGTCAACGCCGATGACGGTATTGCCATCATTGGCCATACACGCAGCCGAAACGCAGCCGACATATCCCAGCCCAAACACAGAAATTTTCATTTTACCCTATCCATTCTTCATCCAGAATTTTTTCTGACTGATTCGCCTGTAGACCAAGCGCTTTCCTGTCAAGATGAATTCACCTGATCCGGAGACTTGTTATAGATTGACGATGGAGTCCATCGATGCAAGCAAATGATCTGCAGTATAACTTGAATTAAATTCTTCCAGGACGAGCTTTTTTGCATTCTCACCTAACATTCGTCTGCGTTTTTCATCCTTCGCTAATGCAAAGATGGCCTCTGCCAATGCAGGCGCATTTTCAGGCGTAACGACAATGCCCGTCTCCCCATCGCGCACCAGTTCGGGTATACCTGACACATTGGTGGAGACTATAGGCAAGGCATTGACGCCGGCCTCCATGATCGAGACCGGAATGCCATCCCGATCGCCATTAGCGGCTATGACACAGGCCAAAACAAATATATCCGCAGAGGCGAAAGCGTGTACGATCGATTCATGGGGCAGCGCTCCGCGCAGGCGTACAATATCCTCTACCCCTAATTCGCGAATCAAACTGTGAAGATGCGATTCTCGACTGCCGCCGCCGATGATATCGCACTGCAAATTCAATCCAGAATCGTGCAAAATTTTGCACGCCTGAATTAGATATTCATGTCCCTTCTTCTCATTGAGGCTACCGACAGAAAGTATCCGGAATTTGTCATTGTTCAATTTGTCATTGTTCGCCGAAGGCGACGCACCTTGTGGAGAAGTTTCATATTTGCCCAGGTCTATGCCGCAATGAATCACCTCGATCGATTCCGGCGCGCATCGTCCTCGATCAGAGATCTGCTGACGATTATACGCTGAAATTGTGAACACGCGATCAGCGTTAGCAGTGACAATATCCAACAGGTCGTTGGACGCATAAATGTCATATGCGTGGGTCGTAACGGTGTACGGTCGATCCAACAGTCGTGCGCACACCCACGTGGCGGCGCCAGACAACCATGCAAAATGCGTATGAAGCAGATCGACGTCATCGTTACGCAACTCAAAGGCTGTGGTCACCCCTTTTAGGAAAATCACAAGGCGCTTTGCCATCAGTTGGAACCGTTTGCCATCAGTTGGCTGCTGCAGTAAGGACCACAATAACGTAAAATAGCGCAACGGTGAACGCAAAATGTAATAGAACTGCGCTCGCCAGAGGGTGAATGAAAACACGCCGGGAACGTACCAACAATATTGCAGTAGCTCTTCTGAATCGCGTTGCACAGGACCATTTCCCGGAGCCAACAACGATACAATACGAATATCAACGCCGCGTTTGCGGAGGGCGCGAATTTCTTCCGCCACAAAGGTTTCAGTTAGATAGGGAAAATGCAACAAAACATAAGCAACATGCATGGTCAACGTTCGCCTTATCGATCTGCCATCGTTAAAGTCATCTGGTAGGGTTCGCCAGTCAACTGCAGGTATTCATCCCCCTGAGACAAAAGCATGTACAAGATCATCGCAAGATAGCGGGGATAGGAGCGCTTATCAGACAGGAGGCGATAATTGTAGCGAGAAAAGTCAAACCCCCCATCAGGGCGTTGTTGCGCAATCAAATGTCTGAATCCCCGATGGCTGAGTGCCGTGTAATCCCCCAAATGCAATTCACTTGCCCGGCTCAGAGCCGCCGCAAGGGCAGCCGTCCAGTAGTTCACCTCAGGCGTCGTTCGGCTACAGTTATAGCGACAACTGCCAGTCTCCATCACACCGGTTGTAAGATAAGCGGCAAGTTTGGACAGGATCGGCAGAACAGTTGCGTCGTTCGTCAAAGTGTAGTAATTCGCCAGATCAAGAAATTCAAATGAGTTGTATTGATAACACATAAAATGCGGTCGGTTTTCGTATTCGTAGGGAAGTTCTCCACTATCCAGTTGGCTGGAACCCACAAACTCTATCATCGGTTCGATATAGGTTTGGTAGTGTGAATCCCCGGTCAGGTCAAAAAGTTCGGCGCACAGCCAGATGAGCATCGTTGTGACATTGGGCACCAATATCTGCGAATGCGCGTAGTAATTTGCCGATAAGCCGCTGGGCGCTTTTTGAAAACCAATGTCATGCACCTGCGTCTCATACCACTTCATGGCCGCCTCGAGATATTGCTGGCGTTTAGACGCTCGATACATTGACGTAAGCCCCAAGCTGGCCCATACGCCCTCGACCGTAGAAACAAAACCACGCCGACCAGGAATAGGCGGATGCAACCAGACGCCATCCGGGGATTGGGCGTTGACCATGTAATCTGCACATTGGGCCGCAATTTCGAAATAACGGGATTGTTCCGTCAAAGCGCCGAGTTTGAGATTGGCCCTGAGCCAGTAAGCCATACCTTGAAGATACGTATACTGATCGTCATTAGGGAGTTGTGGAAAATACGATCTGATGAATCGGGTGATTCGCCACTGAATTTTCCCCACAGGATCGGGCCCAATCAGGTGACCATCGCGCCAATGAGTCTCAACGATATACTCATACAGTCGTTTTGCCGCCACAAGGTGTTTTTCGTTCATATAGCGCCTGACATCTCCGAGTTTTATGTTCTTGCTCAATATGTGATCACGTCTCTAAGAAGCTGTTTGAAAAGCCCCTAATTTCTCTCTGGAAGACGATCATTGAAAGCGTCGATCCACCTCTTGTACCAGAGAAGACAGAAGCTGTTTGAAAAGTACAGCTTCTAGGTTGTAGATAACAGGCGCTATACTGACATATGATCTTCGTAACGATCCTTTATTTGTCGTTTTTTCACAGTAAGGGAATAAATGGCCGGACGCAATGTGCGCCAAGCGAATCGTCTGACAACACTTAGACTGGCGTAGGCTGCCTTGTCAAAGGAAGACACAGATACATCACCCCAATCCTCTGGAAATTCATATCCCCATTTATCCATATAGGGTCCAAAAATTCGCACAGCTCTTGGCTGGGTTTCCGGAGTGTAATAAACTGAGTAGTCCCTCGCCCGCCCAGAAGTTTTGTGTACCCTTGGCAAGGGACGCACTTGTTCGATGTTCAATCGTTCAAGCACTTCCGCAAAGCCATCCTGGAGCGCCTCAAATCGAATAATATATCCGAACTTATGATGAGAAAGAGAACTCCAGTTGTCATAGGGCCACCAGTAATACTTCAAGAAAAAGGTGGGAAAATCGGCGTCGTTATCATGTACGAATCTATATCGGTTGTAACGAAAACGGTAAATTATCCGTCGTGATAGATCACGCCAATCTGATAATGACGCCTTACTATCAACATCGAATCCAATGAAGCCTTTGACTTGATTTTTGTATTTGAAATAACAACTTACCGCATCATCAAGCGGGTTTCGAATGCAAGAAAAGACAAAATATTGTTTCTCATCATCCGACGCAGATCTTAAAAACTCTTGATAAGTTGCGTGTCGAAACAAGATGGAATGCCCATCATACTGTTGGCAAAGCTCCCTGCTGATCGATGTGCTGCCAGTATGTGGCAGCTCAACAAAAACATATCGATACTTGTGGCTAATAACCATTTTTACTCCTAATAGACCGTAATAACGTGCTCTTCTACAGAAAATCTATATTGGTCAAGCTGGTGCTGGAATGAAAAATCGGGTGTTTCACAATTCCGCCCACTGGTGCTGAAGAGAAACGGCGTTTTCTAGGTTCCACCACTCTGTTGGCCAATACACTTCTACTGAAAATCATGCAGCATCCAGGTTGACGCCGATCAGGCGTCGTCTATCCTATGTATTAATCCCATAGGATAATGCGGCTTCGAGCTTTTCGGCCGCAGACTGCCATGTCCACATATCCGCCAACGAAAAAGACTCCTGTCCCAGTTGCTCCAAACGGGAACGGTCAGCCCATATGGCATCCAACGCATTTATAATTGCGTCGCTCGTCGCCTCGTTCGCCCAGAATGCGACGTCATGATTTCCGATGACGTCTGTATGGCATGGATTGGCCGTCGATAATATGGGCATTCCCGCTGCCATATATTCGAATAGTTTGATCGGGCTGGAAGCCTGAAATTTTACATCATCAGGCTCAGGCAGTGACGTCACGCCCACATGATAATCATGTAGTAGCTCCGGAATTTTTTCATGAGGAACTGGTTCCTCAATAGAAATCCCCCCCTGTGAATCCTCAGCAACGCGTCGGAGCACAACTTCATGGGGTCCTTTCCCCACTAAACTCAGATGAAATCTTGGTCCCGAGGCGTTCGCCGCCTTGACAGCTTCGCATAAGGGCAACAGGTTCCGCTCCAGGTGCAATTTGCCAACATAACACAGTCGAACGGATTCATCACCCGTGGGCCAGCGTCTCCCTTCGCGTGCAGCAGAGAATCGCGCTATATCCACCCCTGACGGCCATATCCCCCACAGTTTTGTCCCGGGGACGTCGACCAATTCGGCCATACGCGGCGTGATAACGGTTTGGCCGTCAGCGAAACGATTGGTGGACCAATGGACGAAGTTGAAATACGCGGTGCGCAGGCGGTTTTTGACGCCTCCTTCCGTGGTCGGTAGGTCGCGCGTGTCCATGACGAACACCGGACGTTTTCGCCCCAACAACCGGTTGAGCTGCCGTAACGGCAATAACCAAAGCGCCGACATCTGATGGAATAAAATGATATCAATAGCACCTTCGGACCCGAGAATAAAACGCACCAACCCAAGATGGAATGCGATTGTGCCCCACAGGTAGCGGTCCGGTTTGGGTAAACAGTATATATCCACGCCGGCAACTTCATGGCGCCCTCGAGGACCCTCGCCTATCAGGATGACATCCCAGCCAAGATGGCGTAAATGGCGGGTCGTCTCCACCCAGGTGGCGGAGTCCAATGCAGACTGTAGAGAAGCAGCGTGCACCCAGAGAAGGCGCGAATGTTGACGTTTTGCGCCCTGTTGATTAATCGTCATGTGTGAACCATATCAGTCCGATAGAACGTTCGAGATGGATCCGTATGTTACCGCTGGATCTGGTTGAAACCGCATGTTGTCACCACTGCAATCTATCGTCAGATCGATAGAAATCCTTCACCTTGAACACGAGGCTGTGCGTTTGATGCTGCAGGCCTGATCCGGCGACAATCAGACCTCATATCGGTTCAATAAACGTCTATGAACGATCTGCCAGCCACCGGCGGAACCGGCTGAAAGCGAATGCCGTCTTCCCTACAGTCTATCGTCAGATCGATGGTGATCCTTCGCCCTGGATGCAAGTTTATGCGATCGACAACAGGCATTCAAATAAAAAACAGGTGATTCACGGCATACTTGAGGCGTTGCCCTCAAGCGCCTAAAAGGAATCACCTGATAGAATCTCAATTGTGAAAAATTGTCGCCGAAGTTCGCTTTACGACAGGTCGCAGCCAGAGCGCTCTGCTTTCAACGGTAGCCTCTGGCTGCGCATGAAGTGACATAACTGTTGTAGTGCAAGATAACCTCCGGTCGCATCGCAAGAGTTATGTCGTTTTTCGAAATCCACGACCTCTTTGCATCCGCAGTTCAATTTATACCAATCGCAACGCCAGCCATCAGGCCAATACGAATTTGTTCAGCGCTTGATGGAGGCTCTTGTGACGGTGAGACCGTGATGAAATCAGGTTTGACCGCCACATCCATACCGTCCGGTCCGCTCACGGTCAGTTCAACACTGTAACTCCCCGGACTATCAAATTGGTGGGTTGGGTTCCGATCTCGGGAAAACTCGACGCCATTCACCTTCCAGGTCCAAGAGGTAATCCGGTCGGCGGGGACGGAAGCGTCTACGAAGTTGACTACAAGCGGAGTTTTTCCCGTGGTGGGGCTTGCGTCAAAGTCAGCGGTCAACGCACCTATCGGTGATATGCCAAACTGGATATCATCTACGAAAAGCGTGCCTGGCGTTAGCGGCATGATTGTTATGCGCATATCATCATACGAAAATCCAGCGCGCCCGGAAAAGCTGAACGTCTGTTCGCGGTTAGAAACAGCGACTGTCTCATCAATTAGTGGACGGTACGGCGAATTGTGCATCATCACCCGCAACCTAACTGACATTGGACCGGTTTCACTACGCAGTTTTGCGCTCAATGCGTAATTTTCGCCCTCGACAATCTGGATATTTCGCTGAAATAACTGCGTGTTGTCGCCGGTGGATTCGACGTCTATCTTTGCTTCCCCATTGACGACGGCCCAGGATGCAACTCCAGACGTATGCCACAGCCACCCTGTTTTTCCGTCTGAAAAATCGCCATTGACGAGAAGCGAACTCGTCTGCCCGACCACTGTGATGTATCCAGGCTTAAGGACCGTATCTGTGCCGTCCGGTCCGGTGACAGTTAGTGTGATATCGTAGTCGCCAGGTGCGGTGAAACTGTAGACCGGGTTTTGCGCCTGCGAAAATTCCATCCCATTGACGCTCCATGACCAGCCTGCGACCCCATTGGTGGCCGAAGAACGGTCGCTGAACTGCACCGTAAGCGGCGCGATCCCATATGTTTTATCGGCGCTGAAATCCGCGGAAATAGCGACCGGAGGCGGCCCAACTGATGACTGCGAGAGTATGCCTATGTTTGGCTTATTGCTATCGCCCCAATAAACAGGCATCCCGTTGCTAAAAGTGACGCGTTTGTTCAGCACCAGGCTGTTCCCGTCGATGCGGGTGATCCGGGCCGTCGTCGAGCCGATGGTCACAATATCGCCGCCATATTGGGTCGAACCAAAACCGTCGCAAAACCAGGTGGCGTCACCCACCGGCACTGTGGAGCTTGTTCCACTGCCGGTGCAATGAGTCAGGCCCTCCCCAGCCTGGTACGCCGGGGAGGATGGCTTGACGGTGAAGTCATATCGATCCGGAAGCTCCAGAGGGGGATCGTCCACTTTTACGAACCTGAGCGAGGCCATATCCGCGTAGTAGGCGCTGTGGGCGTCCTTGCCCTTGACGCCGCTCAACTGCTGCAATTTGTTGCGCCACGCGTTCCAGTCATATTTTACGCCATTGATCAATCCTACTTTTGTGCTGCCGCCGTCGCTGCCTGCAAAGTAAATATTATAATCCCATTCGATGCCCTTTGCGACAAGCGTCACCTGAGCGCCCCGATGCCCGCCAAAAATAGAATTCTTGACGCCCATGCCTGTGAGGCGTTTTTGGTATATGCCTGTCTGGCTGGTGCGGTTGCTAGATTGCGGGCCAGTGTAGTCATAGTTGTTGTAAAGGACAGTGTTGTTGTACGACTTAAAGTTTTTGCCGCTCAGGTAGATGGCCTGAGCGCCGTTGTAGAAAACGCAATTGCGGATAATTACATTTTGGGCGCGAGCATTGGATCCGATCATCAATTGCATGTATGAATTGTAGTTCCATCCATCCAGATTGCCATTATTGCTCCCAATAGTCTGCGTGAACACGCATCCCTCAATGACGGCGTCGCCCACGCCCTTTACATCGATGGCGTTTTCAGAATTGCCAATGAATGTACAATTGCGAATCAGTGTGCCGTAATTGGAGATGGTTGCTTTTCCTTGATCCCCATTATAATCGGGCATGAATTGAATCCCATCCTCAATCCAGCTATAGCTGATATTGCAATCCTCAATCAACAATCCTCTTTTTTCATAGCTGTATGTAATGACAATTGGAGCCTGAACAGTGTGATGTAAATTACATCCACGCACCACACTGTTTTTCCCCATCATGCCTTGAAAGCCAACGCCAAAATTGATTCCGTAGATTTCACAATTCTCTATAGTAACAGTATTGGCGCCAACACGGATGCCAGCGCGTTTATCGCCTGACTTATAGGACTGATTCGCCTGAGTGCGATTGGTTACAGCCGAACAGAAAATTGTGCAATTTTTGATCACGGCCCTGTCACCCGTCACAAAGATGAATTCATCACGCCCTCTGCGAATTTGGGTGTGTTGCACGGTCAATCCGTCGAGCGTGGCTGCCGCCGTCACCTTGATCGGGTATCCGCCGTCGTTATATTTCAATAATGGCGATGAAGAGTCGGCCTTGATGGTGACGGCCTTGTCCACTACAAAGTGTTGATTGTTGTACGTGCCGGGCTTCACCCTGAGTACATCGCCCGACGCCATCTTGCTCAATGCATAGGTGAACGTAGCCCATGGCTTTGACTGGGTCCCCGGATTCGAATCTTTACCGTTTTCTGCGATGTAGTAAGTGGCCATGATTAAACGTTCTCCATTGAGCGGGCTGAGACGCTGCCGTATCGCATCATTTTGTCCCCGCGAACAACTTGAATCGATAAAAAGCGTAATCGTTGCTGATGTAAAAAGTTTGAAAAGCTGACGACGAGAAATCTGATGGGTGTGCACAAATTCAACCAAGGAATCGATTTTACGGACAGCAGCGTCAGAGGGCATTCTCCATCAGAGGGTATGAACATCGATCGTGACTTCTCAAAAAGCGGGAATATAGAAAACCGTCAGAGGAACTGCTAGAGGGTCGCAGAGCTTTATCGAGAGGATTTTGCGACGCTTTTCCCAGAATATTGAGTGAATTACCCACTGTCTCCCTCAAGTGATAACAATAAAAAGTGAAAGGGCGGATAGCGCACGGCGTTAATCTCCACCCAATCACCTCTCTACCGCCCTGATCGGATGATGCCAAAATGTAAGGACAAGTCTACTGTAACAGGACTATTTTATGCAAAAGACGATCTGCGAGCACGGTACGTTCCATCCAGACGATCTAACATGTCATCGCACAGTCGAACAATAGCAGGACTCAGTTCGACGCCCGATCCTTTGCCGATTGAGGACGAATGAACTGAATCCGAGGGATCGTAGCCGGGAAATGAACGACTTGTGAATTTATAGATGGATTTCATCTCTTGCAACGGATTGGTGACAAAGTCTTCGTATTTGCACATCAGCACGCGGTCATCCTTGTCTAAAGCCTGCTCATAGAGAAAATTGTTGCGAACATACCAGTAGAGAGCAGCAGCATCATACGGATTCATAGATGGCGAATAATAGCGGAGAACCAGTTCGCGAATGTGATCGGGTATATTTTCAGAGCGCCAACTGTCCCGTTGTTCGACAATGAACTGCATGTCGCGTATACCGTTCTGCAACCCGGATTTTTTTAGTTTGGAAACGGCTACATCCTGGTAATGCCGATACATCCACAAAGCGTGAGCACTTTTGAAATAATCAAGGATTGCCGCAGCGTTTTGCGTCTCCGCAAGCGGTTTTAAGACAATAAGAGAAGCATGGTCCTTTTTGATGATTTCCTCGACTTGCTGCAACGGTTTCAGGCGCAGTCCCCACCTACCCTCCTCCCAGATCGATAGCTTGCTGAATTCTGGATACACCTTTGAATTGATGTCCCGACCAAGCAACTCTGTCATCAACGTCGTCCCGGATCGTTGGCTTCCAAAAATAAGGAGGATGGATTTTGCTTCTCCTGACGGCATTAAGTATCTTTGATAGCCGCTTTTATATATCCCCCAACCTTTCTTAGCGATATTTTTTCGATTTATCCTTTTCAATTGTTGTGTTAGACTCATTGTGACTTGTTTCCTTCATTGACTGAATCGATTCCATCTCAAGTCGATAGAACAGATGACGAAAGAGATCTCTCC
>Ga0114931_10005715_pt1 | contig 15387 bp, 18 predicted proteins | sample 2SBtaG_FD_89579 | JGI IMG/M metagenome (GOLD analysis project Ga0114931, IMG submission 89579) | Deep subsurface microbial communities from Kolumbo volcano to uncover new lineages of life (NeLLi) - 2SBTROV14_V59a metaG | ecosystem: Environmental > Aquatic > Marine > Volcanic | place: Kolumbo...
CGGAAAGTATCACCTGGTTTATGTATTCTGTGCCGGTCTACGGCAGCGAGGGCGGGGTGGTCGGGTTTGTCACGTCCGTCATGGACGTCGATACGATTCGCCGCAAGTTGTTTCCTTACGGGCAAGTCATTATCTATCCAAGAGAGAATCGGCACCTGACGCCTTTGGATGTGGGGCCGTGGCAAAAGTCAATGGTGGCAATCAGTGCCGGTATACCTGATGCAAATCTGATCTACTCCGAAGTCATGCCCCTTCGGCTCAGTGACCGGAGTGGCCGCTGGTTGCTCTGGAGCGGTCAGCCCAATGATCGTTTTGAAGAACGAGGCGATGTAGCAGCGGCTGAGGTCTTTCGCGACTTCGGCCTTGTGGTGGCCTTGTTCATTTGTCTGTGCACGCTGGTCTTTATCCGGGTCGTCAGGAGGCAACAGGCACTGCTCAAGCGGCGTCAAAAAGAGCTGATGGTTGCCTTGGATGATGTTCGCGAAAGCGAAACGCGCGGCACCGCCTTGCTCGATGCCATTCCTGACAGCATGATGCAGATCCGCCGGGACGGACAGATCATCGAGTTCAAATCTCCACCCGGTTGCGGAGAATTGGTAACGATAGGCCCTAACGATGAGGCAAATATCTCGGGTCTGTTGAGTTCCGAAGAGGCGGGGCAGTTCTTGGCATGTGTCGTCACGGCCCTGGCCACGGGGCAGGTGCAGGTCCATGAGTTTTCATTGTCCCGTGATTGTTGCTATGAGGCCCGTATTATCGCGCTTGGAGGCGACAATGCATTGGCAATCCTGAGGGATATAGGGGAGCGCAAGGCATCGGAACGTAAGATCCACGAGTTGGCCTATTACGATAAACTTACCGGGCTGGCCAATCGTCATCAGTTCCTGGAATGCCTCAATGAATCCTTGATTCAGGCGCGCGAACATGACGCGATCCTCGCGCTGCTCTTTATCGATCTCGATCAGTTCAAGCGGGTCAACGATACCCTTGGGCATGACGCGGGCGATTTGCTGCTCAAGGAGGTCGCGAACCGTCTCAGGACATGCATCAGAAAGGACGACAGACTTTTCAGGCCGGGGGCGGGAGACCTGGAGCAAAAGGTTACGATCGCCCGGCTTGGCGGCGACGAATTCACGATCCTGCTAGGCGCCATTCCTGATCGGGAGATCGCGCGCCTCGTCGCCGAACGGGTTATCCATGCGCTACAGGCGCCCGTGATGATCGACTCCTGCGAGGCCTATGTTACGCCGAGTATCGGAATTTCAATATTTCCCGACGACGGGGGAGACGCACCGGAGATCATCAAGGCCGCAGACATGGCTATGTACCTGGCCAAGGACAGCGGCCGAAACAACTTCAAATTCTTCGATGCCGATATCGGTAACAATCTTTCGCGGCGGCTGCTGATCGAGAATGAATTGCGTCAGGCGATCGCCAACGACGAGCTACGATTGTTATACCAACCTCAAGTCGATATCGAGTCCGGAGATATCATCGCCGTCGAGGCATTGTTACGCTGGCATCACCCCGAAATGGGTAGTGTATCGCCCGAGATATTTATCCCGATCGCCGAAGAGAGTCGCTTGATCATGGACATCGACCATTGGGTCATTCGGGAGTCCTGCCGACAGAACGCTGAATGGCAGAAGGCGGGACTGCGTCGTATCCCCGTCGCAGTCAACATCTCCAGTCGTCAACTGCACAGCGACTCAATCACGGGCATCGTTCGTGGTGCGCTAGAGTCTTCCGAGTTGGAATCGAGGTTCTTCGAAATAGAGGTTACTGAAGGCACGCTGATAGAGGACATCGATCATGCTATCAAGATACTGTCAGAACTCAAGGCGGACGGCGTCAGCATTTCATTGGACGATTTCGGTACAGGCTATTCGTCGCTGAGCTACCTGCGAAGACTGCCTCTTAATCGGTTGAAAATAGATCGTTCTTTCGTCGACGAAGCCTGTGAAAATGCCGATGACGCGGCGATCGTCCGTTCCATTTTGGCCATGGCCGTGAGTCTTAACCTGGATGTCGTGGCCGAAGGCGTCGAGAACGTCGATCAGCTGGAGTTCTTGCGCGCGGAAGGTTGTCACATCATGCAGGGCTTCCTCTTCAGTCGCCCGTTGTTGGCCAGCGATGTTACGGTCTTGTTAACGGAGCACGAGCAACTCGGGTATAATGAAGGATTGTCCAAAGCGATTGGGCACAATCAATGTGCGGGGGATTCGTGAACGGCGCATCGAGGTGCGCCGGCGCGTTGCTTAATGGGCTGGCGGCGACCTGAAAATCGGCGATCCAACCCGTGCCGATATGGCTATTTCACTTCGATCTTGGCCTGCCTTCTCAGTGAGTTGATATAGTTCGCGATGGCTTCTTTTTGCCATTGCCCTATGATTTCACCCTGAACCTGCTCAAATGGCGGGGCCGGAATCTGACGGGTTTTCAGCAGTTGGACGATGTGCCAGCCATAGCGGGTCTTGATCGGGGTATGGGTGAACTCGCCGGGTTTGATGCCCGCGACGGCCTCGCTGAATTCCTTTGACATTTGCTGAGGGGTGAACCAATCGAGTTCGCCGCCGTTTTTGCCCGACGTATCCAGGGAATTGCTATGTGCGAGTTTCGCGAAATCCTCGCCGTGATCCAAGCGCGCGATGAGCTGCTTGGCCGTTGCCTCGTCTCCGACCAAAATATGTCGCGTCTTGTATTCCGTCGTCGGCTTGTTATAGCTGCGTTGATAGATTTGCTTCATCGTGGCCTCTTCGGGCGCATGACTCAGTATTTCACGAACGCCGAAGCTTGCGATGATGTTGTGGCTTTGGTTGGCGATCGCCATGGCGACCTGTGGGGACTTATTGAGTCCCTTGGCGACGGCATCTTGATAGATGAGTTCCCGGTTGATGTACTCGTGCAATAATTCCTGAAGCTGGTGCTAATTCAGATGAGCGGACTGGTCCCCCGGAATTCTGCTATTCACGAAGGTCAGAAACCCCTCCTTCATGAGTTCTTTGCCGTTGATTGACGCGATGACACTTGATGTATTCCCGGCAGGTTCGGCGGCTTGCGCCAGCATTGGGGCCAGCAGTCCGCTTAACACTATGGCGGTAATCGTCTTTTTTAACGGGCGAGGCAGGGGGCGATGGGCATGGTTCAACATGGATGTATGCAGGTTTTTGACAGACATGAAGATACTCTCTTGGGTGACCGGGGTCGCGTCATGCATTTTTGAATGTCCAGTTTGACAGAAAAGTCTTTGTTTAGTTCTCGGTCAGGGAAGGACGATCTTTAATGGTTTTACCTGAATACGCTCATAGACGCCTGATTCCAGGTAGGGATCTTCGCTCGCCCAGCGTTGCGCAGCCTCGAGCGAGTCGAACTCCGCGACGATCAGGCTTCCGGTAAAACCGGCGTCACCGGGGTTTTCGTTGTCGAGGGCCGGGTGAGGTCCGGCCAGCATCAATCTGCCTTGTTCCTTGAGTCGTTCCAGGCGCGCCAAATGCGCCGGGCGTGAGGCAAGGCGCGTTTGAAGACTGCCGAGTCGGTCTTCGGTAATGATCGCATAGTTCACTTGGAGGCGCCTCCATCGTCAATCCCGGTTTCGGGCCGCAATGAACGCGAGACAAACAGCGTTTGTCCCAGAATGAATAGAAAAGTCAGACCAAATAGACCGAAGAGTTTGAAGTTCACCCAGGTCGCGGTATCGAAATTCCTCATGACGTAGATATTGAGCAGGCTGCAAAACAGGAAGAATACGACCCAGGCGATATTCAGGCGGGACCATTGATTGGTGGGGAGATCCACTTGCCCGCCAAGCATACGCTCGACGAGGGTGCGTTTGCCGATGAATTGGCTGGCGAGGAAGGCCACGGCGAACAGGCCGTTCAGCACAGTTGGTTTCCACTTGATGTATACTTCGTCCTGAAGAAGCAGGGTTGCGCCACCGAAAATGCCGATTACCGCAAAGGTCAGCAGGTGACTATTGACCCATCGTCTCAACCAGATACGATCATAGATCACCTGTAGCAAGGCAACGATAATGGCCGTAGTCGTTGCCACATAGATGTCAAAGGCCTTGAAGGCCGCGAAAAAGATGATGATAGGTAGAAATTCGATCAATATTTTCATTCAGGTATCCAATGTGATGGATACGCCTAAACAGGCGATAAGGGAAGATGTTTACGACGATTGAGAAAGTCTATCACGACCAGGAGGGGCATGGCAGTGCGCTCAGGTATGACCTGCACATGCATTCTTTGGCTTCCGATGGCGTCCTGGAGCCCCGAGCATTGGTCGAACGGGTCGCAGAGGCCGGTATCGACGTGATGGCCTTGACAGATCACGATACGACCGATGGCGTTGAAGAGGCGATCAAGGCCGGGAGCGAGCACGGGATCCGTGTGATTCCGGGGGCGGAAATCAGTGTCAGTTGGATGGGCGGACTGTTGCACATCCTCGCTTTGGACATTGATATATACGATCCGACCCTGAAGCAGGGGCTCGAACTCCAGCGCGCCCGCCGCGAGGAGCGCGCGGTCGCGATCGGCGCGCGGCTGGCGACGGCGGGCGTCGAAGGCTGCCTTGAGGGCGCCCGCACGTTTTCAAGCGGTCCGTCCATCGGGCGTTCCCATTTCGCCGCCGACCTCGTCGAGCGCGGTTTCGCAAAGGACAAGGCGGCCGCATTCAGGAAGTATTTGCGGCCAGGCAAGCCGGGTTACGTGTCTTGCCAATGGGCTTCGCTTGCGGAGACCGTGAACTGGATCAAGTCCGCTGGCGGGCGGGCGGTGATCGCCCATCCTGCGCGCTATAGCCTGACCATGACCAAGATGGGATGGCTCTGCGAGGAGTTCAAGGCGCTAGGCGGCGACGGTATCGAAGTCGTTTCCGGTACGCATAGCGCTCATGACAATACCATGGCCGCAGGTATCGCGCGCCGTTTCGATCTTCTGGCTTCCAAGGGTTCGGACTTTCATGATCCCAGGCAAACCTGGTTGAGTTTTGGCAGTCTGCCGCCCTTGCCAGAGAATCTGACGCCGGTCTGGCATGACTGGGGGCACGCCGCCATGGCGACCGGACGTCGCGCAGGCCGCCTGGGTTAGGTCATGCAAACCCTTCATATACATCCCGACAATCCACAGGCCAGATTGCTGACCCAGGCTGCGGCGACCTTGCGGCGCGGCGGGGTGATCGCCTATCCGACGGACTCCTGTTATGCCCTGGGCTGTATGATGGGAGACAAGACGGCGATGGATAGGGTGATAAAGATCCGTCACCTGGATGGCGGCCATCATTTTACGCTCGTTTGCCGTGACCTCTCGGAGATATCGACCTACGCACGCTTCGGTACGGCTGAGTTTCGGCTCATGAAGGGACTGACTCCAGGGCCCTATACTTTCATCCTCAACGCGACCCGGGAGGTCCCTAAACGCCTGCAGCACGCGCGTCGCAAGACGATCGGTATCCGTGTGCCGGATCATCCGGTCGTCAACCAATTGCTCGACATACTCGGCGAGCCCCTGATGAGCGTCACGTTGATCTTCGCCGATGACCAACTGCCGCTCAATGATCCCGACGAGATCTGCGAGCGCCTGGCGCGACGGGTCGACGTCTTCATCGACAGTGGTCCTTGCGGGCACGAGCCGACCTCGGTCATCGACTGTACCGGCGAGGTTCCGCATGTCGTCCGCCACGGCAAGGGCGAATTGTCATTTCTCGAGAACTAGAGACCGTTCCGGTTGCGAGACTAAGGGAGTCTATGTGGAGAGCCTAAGCACCATACAGAAAGTAGCGGTCTGGATCGTGCCGGTCCTGCTCGCGATCACGGTCCATGAGACGGCTCATGGTTGGATCGCAAAGCAGTTCGGCGACCGCACTGCAATGATGCTTGGACGACTCACGCTCAATCCGATCAAGCATATCGATCCGGTCGGCACCTTGCTCCTACCGCTACTGATGCTCATGATGGGCGGTTTCGTCTTAGCTTGGGCGAAGCCGGTGTCGGTCACTTGGGAGAACCTGCGCAATCCCAAGAGAGACATGGCTTTCGTCGCCCTGGCAGTGCCGCTTGCGAATCTCGCCATGGCGCTGATGTGGCTCTTTATCATAAAGCTCGGACTTTGGCTCGTGGCAGGCGCCCCCGCCGTTGCCGAACCCGTGGTGTACATGGGCGTGGCCGGTGTCGTCATCAATATCGTGCTCATGGTGTTGAATCTCGTTCCGTTACCGCCGCTCGACGGTGGCCGGGTGGTGGTGTCGCTCCTGCCGAATAAGCTCTCCTGGCGTTACAGCCGCATCGAGCCATATGGCATGTGGATTATCCTGGCCCTGTTTTTTACCGGCATGCTGGGTATGATCCTGTGGCCTTTCATTCGCGGAGTAGAGACTGTGCTATGCTACGTGGGCCAGATTCCGGTGGAAATGTTCGAGCGGATCGTCCGGCTTATTTCCTGAAAATCATTCAAGTGTTCAGGGATCCTCTGATTAATTCATGGGGGAAACGGGTTGTGATGAATAAGGCCCGAATCCGTATCTTCAGGGTGGATGCAGCGTGCAAGATATGGGTTTCAGAGTGGCATCAAAAAATCTTAGCTTCACCCATTAGGTTAAGCGGAGGACATTTTTTGAACCGCTGTGGGATCAAGCGCTTGTGCCATGCGCCGTCATGAAGGTACGGATTTAGGTAAGAGTCATATTCAAGGCGCGGATCGCAGGGAATGGCCTTTAGGCGCGCAAGACGTTCGATCGTGAGTTGGTCAGAGGTTCCTTAGTTAACTCTTCGAGTTTTTGAGTAGAGGTGTCAGTGTGTTAGGTCTGAACGCGCAGAGTAGGCGTGTGCTGTCAGGGATGCGGCCCACGGGGCGTCTGCATCTGGGGCATTATCATGGGGTTCTGAAAAATTGGATCCGTTTGCAGCATGAGTACGAGTGCTTTTTCTTCGTCGCCGATTGGCATGCGTTGACGACGGAATACGAAAGCCCTGACATCATCCACGACAGTGTCTGGGATATGGTGATCGATTGGCTGGCGGTCGGCGTCAGTCCTAATGCCGCCAACCTATTTATTCAGTCGCATATCCCGGAACATGCCGAGCTGCACCTGTTGCTGTCGATGGTTACCCCTCTGGGTTGGCTGGAGCGGGTGCCGACCTATAAAGACCAGCAGGAAAAGTTGCGCGAAAAGGATCTCGATACCTATGGATTCCTGGGCTATCCGCTGCTGCAGAGCGCGGACATCCTGATCTACAAGGCCGAACTTGTCCCGGTAGGCGAGGATCAGGTCGCCCATATCGAGCTGACGCGAGAGGTCACCCGCCGTTTCAATTACCTCTATGGTCGTGAGCCGGACTTCGCCGCCAGGGTGGACGCCGCCATCAAGAAGATGGGTAAGAAAAACGCAAAGCTCTATTCCGAACTCCGCAAGCAATATCAGGAACAGGGCGATCACGAGGCCCTGAGCCGGGCGCGGGCCCTGCTCGAGGTTCAGCAGAACATCACGATTGGGGATCGCGAGCGTTTGTTCGGCTATTTAGGGCGAGGGCAGAGTGGTCTTGCCGGAGCCGCAGGCGCTGTTGACGCCGACGGCCAAGATGCCGGGACTGGACGGTCAGAAGATGTCCAAGTCGTATCACAACACGATCGGCCTCAGGGAATCGGCGGAGAGTGTCGAGAAGAAGATCCGCACCATGCCGACCGATCCCGCCCGGGTCCGCCGCAATGACCCCGGCGATCCCGACAAGTGCCCGGTCTGGCCATTCCATGAGGTCTATTCTTCCGAGGACGTCAAGGATTGGGTCGTGGCGGGCTGCCGGGAGGCCGGTATCGGCTGTCTCGATTGTAAACAGCATATCGTCGAGGCGGTGCAGAGCGAACTCGCCCCGATCAGGGCGCGCGCAGAAGAGTTTTCCGCAGACACCAAATTCGTCAAGAATATCGTCGCCGAGGGCTGTGAGTCGGCCCGCGCCGTCGCCCGCAACACAATGGTCGAGGTTCGGAGCGCCATGCGTCTGGAGACCGATAATTGATCTCGCCCCCTGACGCAGTGCCCGGTCAGCGCGAGATGCCGTTCGCCCTTGTTCGCGGCGAGGCGGTCAGCGAGATGCCTCAGGACCTCTATATTCCGCCGGATGCGCTGGAGGTCTTTCTTGAGGCCTTTGAAGGGCCTTTGGACCTGTTGCTCTATCTGATCCGGCGTCAGAACCTGGACATCCTGGATATTCCGATTGCGGACATCACCCGCCAGTACATCGAATACATCGATCTCATGCACAATATGCGTCTCGAGCTCGCGGCCGATTATCTGTTGATGGCGTCCATGCTGGCTGAGATTAAATCGCGCATGTTGTTGCCGCGTCCGGTCAGTGAAGGCGATGTCGAGGAAGATCCCAGGGCCGAACTCGTCCGGCGTCTTCGCGAGTACGAGCAATTTCGCAAGGCGGCGCATGATCTCGATGAATTGCCTCGCGTCGGTCGGGAGATTCTTCCTGTCGAAGTCGCGATCCCTGAGGGCACGGTCGTACGCCTGCAGCCTCGGGTCGATCTGGCCGAGATCGTGCTGGCCTTTCAGGATATCCTGGTGCGTAGCGAGCAGTTCGCACATCACCATATCCTGACCGAACCCTTATCGGTCAGGGAGCGCATGAGCCAGATCCTGGAGATACTCGGGGCTGGCGATGTCATGCCCTTTATTCGATTCTTCCGGCCCGAGGAGGGGCGCCGGGCCGTTGTCGTTTCCCTGTTGGCGATTTTGGAGATGACCAAGGACGGCATGATCGAGTTGTTGCAGGAAGGGGCCTTTGCGCCCATTTACGTTAGGGCGCAATGTCAATGAAACAAGAACAGATAGTCGAGATACTGGAAACCTGTCTATTGGTCGCTGGGCGTCCCCTGAGCATGGAGGACCTGCTGGGTCTCTTTGACGAGATCGATGCCCCGTCTAGGGAAGACGTCAAGGCGGCGATCGAAGCGCTCGAGGCGCGTTGGGCTGAGCGTACGCTTGAACTCGTCAAGGTTGCGACCGGATATCGTTTTCAGGCCAGAACCGCCTATATTCCATGGGTATCGCGGCTCTTCGAGGAGCGTCCGCCCAGGTATTCCCGCGCGACTCTGGAGACCTTGGCCGTAATCGTCTACCGCCAACCGGCGACTCGCGCGGTTATTGAGGACGTGCGCGGCGTCAGTGTCAGTACTCAGATCATCAAGACCCTGCTGGAAAGGGGGTGGATCCGAATTGTCGGGCATCGCGACGTCTCCGGGAAACCGGCCCTGTATGGCACGACCAAGCAATTTTTGGATGATTTCAACATGTCCAGCCTGACCGATTTGCCGCCCTTGGCGGAGCTGTCGCCGGACGACCATCTGCAAACCGAGCTGGAGTTGCCAGGTGAATCCGAGCTTCCAGATGAATCTGAACTCGTAGACGACGTATCCCAAAACCAGCGCGAGTCCGATGCCGAACTCCAGGCGCAGCCGGTGGATACCGAGCAGGACGATGACAATGAGGTAGCCGAGATGGTTGCTGAAGCCGAGTTGGAGGTAACCCCCTGAGCGAACGCCTGCAAAAGGTTTTGGCCGGACTTGGATTGGGCTCGCGCCGTGAGATCGAGAACTGGATTGCCGAAGGGCGGCTAGCGGTCAATGGCGAGACCGCAGAGCTCGGCGTGCGGGTTTCGCCTACGGACAAAGTCAGTCTGGACGGTAAACCCGTTAATCTCGCTGCTGCCGTCCCGCAGCGTTCACGGGTCATGATGTATCACAAGCCGGTCGGAGAAGTCTGTACGCGCAGTGACCCCGAGGGCCGCCCCAGTGTGTTCGCTCATTTGCCGTCACTCAAGCAGGGACGTTGGATCCTCGTCGGACGCCTCGATCTCAATACCAGCGGCCTCTTGCTTCTGACCAACGATGGTGAACTGGCTCATCGTCTCATGCATCCCTCAAGTGAGATCGAACGCGAATATGCGGTGCGTATCCTCGGCGAGGTGGATGCGGATATGATCAAACGTTTGCAGGAGGGTGTCGAGCTTGAGGATGGTCCGGCGGCCTTTGCCAGTATCCGCGATGCAGGGGGCACGGGCGCCAACCATTGGTACCACGTCATTTTGCGCGAAGGCCGCCGTCGCGAAGTGCGGCGTATCTGGGAGTCGCAGGGGGTGAGGGTTAGCCGACTGATTAGAGTGCGCTACGGCAATATCGTATTGCCGAGGGGCCTTGCAGACGGTCGCTTTCGGGATCTCGACCCGGGTGAGTTGAGCGAGCTTATGGCGTCGGTCGGGATGAAACCGACGGTGCCCGAACCGACCCGTCGTCGTGGGACGCCGCAGCGTCCTCATACGGCCGGCCCTCGCAGATCCGGATCCAAGGCCGGCGCGGGCGCAGGACCTAAGCGATCGTCCCGGCGGAGCGGTGGCCGGGCTGCCGAGGGGCGACGAAGGTCTCGCTGACCCCATGGCGCCCGGGGTCAACGAGCCTCCGAGGCTCCTGCATATATTCGGGGTCTTGAAGCGTGCATTCGGGCCGCAACATTGGTGGCCCGCCGAGGATGGGGCCTTCGAGGTTATGGTCGGCGCGATCCTGACCCAAAACACCGCATGGTCCAACGTCGAACGCGCCATCTCCGCGCTTCGAGCGCAGGACTGTCTTAGTCCGGAACGAATCATCTCCCTTGAGCACGATGCGCTGGCGAATATGATCCGTCCCGCCGGCTATTTCAACGTCAAGGCGCGCAGGCTGTCCCGTTTTTGTCAATGGTATCTCGATAAAGGGGGCTACGCCGCTTTGTCCGAATGGCCGGACGGAGGGCTTCGCGAAGCCCTGCTGGCCGTTCATGGTGTTGGACCCGAGACTGCGGACGACATATTGCTCTACGCATTCAACCGCCCGGTTTTTGTCGTCGACGCCTATACACGGCGCTTCCTTTCCCGACTGGGTCTGGTTGCGGAAGATATCGGCTACGAGGCCCTGAGAGCTTTCGCGGAGTCGACCCTGGAGACAATGCCGCGACCTGACCGGGTCGCGCTATACAACGAGTTTCACGCCCTGATCGTGGCGCAGGGGAAGTCTATATGCCGGCCTAAGCCGCGTTGCGGCGAATGCTGTCTGAGCCGGCATTGTCCCGTCGGCCAAGACGCCTTGGCCGACGGTTAGCTCACATCTCGATCGGGACGACCTTCGGCTTGTAGATCCACATTTGATAAAGGCTGATGGCAATCTGCATCATGAAGGAGATGCCCATCAATGCTCCGGCGATGACAACGACAACGGCAAACTCCGGATAGACCTTGGTGATGAACCAGGAAAAGATATCGGCAGCCATTGCGACGAAGGGAATCGCAACCATAATGCGTTTTATCATGACCGGCATTTCACAGAGGATGAATATCCGCCCGACCAGGAACAGGATGAATGAGATGCCGAACAAATGGATATGGGAGACCCGGACCAGACTCTGGATCGAGGCGCCGGTATCCATACGCGTGAGTTCCTTGACCTTGTTGTAGCTCGTCAGCGGTGGCAGACCCATGCCGGCCGCTTCGGAATGGCACATGATGCAGTAATTATCGAGGATGGGCTTGACGTTCTTCTCGTATGACGGTTCCGTCGCACCCTGTTCGATCCATTCGTTGATCGTTGTGCCTGCCTCAGGACTCGGCAGGTTACCGGCCATTGGGCCGGAGATTGCTGCGCCCAGTCTTGTTTGCTGATGTTTGCCGTAATAGGCAATACGGACATCTTCCACTGAAAGCCCAGGCTGTCCGTCCAGACCCTGATGGGTGAAATACAGATAGAGAGAGGCGAAGAGGTATCCCGTAGCGATAGCCAGAAGCAACATTGAGTCGAGGATTTTTTCACTGATGGAGGCGTCACTGAAGCGTCTGTAACGAGGCATGGGCTGGGGTCCGCGGTAAGTGTGAGAAGAACGCGCGTACAATAGGTAATCCCTGCCGTCAATGCAAGTCGGAAGTGGCCTCAGCGTGCTGTGATATAATGTTGCCTATCGCCAAGGTAGGGTATCTATGTAATCTGTCGCCCAAGGATGAGGGCTTCATCGAAGATGAGTCCGTCTATATAGTGTCTCAGCCGTCCGCATTTTTTTTCAGCTCTAATTCCCCCTGTCACCTCGTGCCTGGGCGTCTTCTGCTCGTGTTAATAACGCTACTGTCAGCCGTCGACCCTGCTTTCGCACGTAGCCTGCCCGTTCGCCTGGAAGTTGAGCAGTCAGGAATTCATGAGATTAGCTATGGCGCGCTGGGATTATCCGACCCCTTGCCAAGTTCCAGGCTTCAGCTCAGTCGGCAGGGGCAAACGGTCGCCATCCAGCTCGACGATGGCGGCGATGGTGTCTTTGAAGCGGGAGACAGCATCCGCTTCTATGGCCGCGCAGTCTCTCGTTCGGACCGACTCTACAAATATACCGGCACGGCAGTTTATCGTTTGGAGCAGCTACCCGCCGGGCAGCAGGGATTGCGCATGTCGAGCTGGCAGGACGCCGCCTGTCCCTGTCAGTCCCCGGCTTCTTTTCGGGACACCCTGCATACCGAGGAGAACAGGATCTACTGGCAGCAACTTCCGAGTGGCTCCATGGTGGATCATTGGTTTTGGAGTGGGGAATTACGTGTAAGGCATCAAAAGACCTTTGCCGTGACGCTTCCCAATCGGGTCGGCGGCCCGGCGGATATCCGAGTGCATTTGCATGGCAGCACCTCTGATGTACACCTAACCCGGATGTTGTTTAATGGAAATCCGGTGGGGGATTTTTCCTGGCCGGCGACCGGAGTGGATGGCGCTGTACCGTATACGATTACGGCTCAGTTGCCGACGGGCTTGTTTATGAGCAGGCAAAATACGGTCGCCATCGTGGCGCGTGACTCGGGGGCAGCGCAGGACGGGATTTATGTCGACTGGATCGAGATCGACTATGACCGCGCTTATTCGGCCACGGACGGCGAATTGAAATTTTCGGTATCGGGTACGGGACCGAAACAGGTTTCACTGCAGGGCTTCTCCAGCCCCTCGACAGTCAGGATTTTTGATTTGTCGGACCCGGACCAGCCACGTGCGGTTAAGATGGGGGATACCGAGTTTCAGACAGATCCGGGCTCGGCGCCGGGGCCTTATATCGCTGTCGACGCCGGCGCCATTCGTCATCCCCTGGTCGGCGACTTTTCCACCGATACGCTGCGCTCGGTCACTAATGGCGCCGACTACATCATCATTACCGATCCATCCTTGGTGTCGTCGGCTGAACCGCTCAGGTTGCATCGCGCTGCCCAAGGATTACGGTCTAGGATCGTGACCATGCAGTCCATCTACGACGAATTCGCCGATGGGTTCGTGGATCCGGATGCCATCAAGACCTTTTTGACCTATGCCTACGAGCATTGGCAATCGCCGCAACCTCAATATGTGCTGCTGCTAGGGGACGCGAACTTCGACTACCGGGACTACTTCGGCAACGATGACGCCAATCTCGTGCCCGTACACCTGATCGAGACCCCGGGGTTCGGTGAAGTCCCGAGTGACAACTGGTTTGTCACGATAGGCGACAATGATCCCTACCCGGATATGTGGATCGGCAGAATCCCGGCCCGTACCCCTGCCGAGGTCACAATGGTTGTCGATAAGATCCTGCAGTACGAGGCCGGTATGTCGGGCGACTGGCCGGCTAGAGTCATTGCCGCGAGCGGAGACAACAAGCCTTAGTATTCACACAGTCAGCAACGCTTCATAGATGGCACGAATCTTTGGCTGTCTTATATGCCGGCAAATTATGAGGTCGTGAGTATTGCGCCCAGCGCTGTACCGGTGAGCCAGTACATCACCCTTCGCGGCGAGTTCACTCAGGCACTGAACGGCTCGGGAGCGGGTTTCGTCTCCTACTTCGGTCATGGAGCGATCGACGCGTGGCTAGCCTCGGATAGCAGTGGCGTGTATAGCGCGAGCGCCCTCGAATTGCTGAGGTCGAGCGATATGTCGTCTCTCTCAAATACCCGGGCGTATCCATTTATCGCGGCTTTCAATTGCCTCAACGGCCTGTTTTCGTTGCCGACCAAGCTGCGTAGCGTCAATGCCAACGATCAGGAGGTCATGTCCAAGTCATTGGTGCCGCTTGCCGATGCCCTGTTATTTCAACAAGGCAAAGGGGCCATAGGCATGATGGCGGCAACATCGTTGGCCTATTCGAGCGAGCAGGAAACGATCGGTGAGGCCTTGTTCGCACGCCTGTTCGACGACAGCCAGCCGCAAAAAATTCTCGGCGAGATCGTCGGGCAGGCCAAGATTCAGGCGGTTCGGGATCAAGGTGTCGATCCTCAGAATCTCGATATTATGACGCTGATCGGCGATCCCGCAACGCGTCTTGCGATTCGCGGCGGGCGCGCATCCTCAGCGTCCAATGCCCCGGCGGCTGATGGCGGAGGTGGCGGGGGAGGCGGCACCATGGCGGGCGCCTTGGGCCTGATTTTGGTCGTTGGTTTTGCGTTCAGGCGTTTCCGCTCCGCCGCCTGAGCCGCTGTCTAGCGTTCTTGGACGCGATAAGGCCCGTAAGCCAAGTCGGTCTTGGCCGCCATGATGAAATCGTTGCGATGCAGACCGCGTATCTTGTGTGACCACCAGGTCACGGTAACCCGACCCCATTCCGTCAGCAATGCGGGATGGTGTCCTTCTGCCTCGGCGAGATCGCCGACGGCGTTTGCAAAGGCCATCGCCTCGACGAAATTTTTGAGGCGGTAGACCCGTTCCAGGCGCTTGATGCCATCGCACTCGAGAACTGTCCAGTCCGGTACAGAGCGACTCAGTTCCGTGATTTCGGTCTCGGTGGCTGTCGGCGCGTCGCGTCGGCAGGCCTCGCAGTGGTGATTCGCCAATATTTCAGTCATATTGGGGTACCTTATGTTTGTGTATCGTCGCCGTCCGGTGGCATGTGCACCGCCAAGACATCGCAGGGTGCATGTTGTAGGACGGCCGCAGCCGTGGACCCCAGCAACCGTTCCAGTCCCCGCCGGCTATGCGCGCCGAGGATCAGCAGGTCGCAGCCGAGCTCTTCGGCCAACTGAGTGATTTCGTTCTTGGGGGTGCCCAACCGGACTTCCAGGCGAGGTGCGGGTTGTCGTTCGATCCCTGCCGCGACGCGTTTGAGTGACTCGGTGGCGCTTTGCATCAAGGCTTCTTCGTCAAGCATCAGCGCCGGTGCGGGAGACAAATCGTCCGGGAACCCCAGTGGCGGCAGATAATCGACAATGTGCACCAGTGTCAATTGACCACCTCCGGATTCGAGCAGCTCAAGCGCGCGGTTCACCAGTAGTTGGGTAGCCGATGAGAAGTCAACGGCGATCAATAGATTTCTGTAGGAAGACATGGCGATATCACTCCTCGGCGTGCGTTGCCTATAGTCTGGCCTGTTGAG
>Ga0114931_10005716_pt1 | contig 15383 bp, 15 predicted proteins | sample 2SBtaG_FD_89579 | JGI IMG/M metagenome (GOLD analysis project Ga0114931, IMG submission 89579) | Deep subsurface microbial communities from Kolumbo volcano to uncover new lineages of life (NeLLi) - 2SBTROV14_V59a metaG | ecosystem: Environmental > Aquatic > Marine > Volcanic | place: Kolumbo...
AATGGAAGCTCACGGCGTTTTCTGGGCAATCACGATAGCCTTCTCAATGCTTGCTGTCGTTTCAGCCATTTTGTTTAGGCGAGGTAAATGGAAGTTGATGGAGGTTTAGTGGTTCTATTTTAACCAAATGTAAGAAATTTACCGCAGAGGACGCTAAGAACGCAGAGCAAATAATATTAAAAACTCAGCGGACTCCGCGTACTCTGCGGTGAAACCTCTTATCCACTTTTTACTACGAAAGCCCCTTACGAACTTTGGACTCTATGAGGTTAAACTATTCTTTAAGTTATGCCATCAATTATTTTCCCAGACCCAAGAAACCATGATTTCGCTGAATGGGCGATGTTTGGCGAATTTTACTATCCTGCCAAAGACATAGTTGGATTTGGCGGTGAATTAACTCTCGAAAACCTTACGAAGGCATACCAAAAAGGAATCTTCCCGTGGCATATTGATGGACTTCCCTTGCCTTGGTTTTGCCCGGAAAGGCGCGCGATTCTCGAATTTGAAAAGCTTCACGTCCCAAAGAGCCTAAAAAAAGCTTGGCGCAATACGAAGTTTACTTTTTCGATTGATAAGGATTTCGGGTCGGTTATTAGTAATTGCGCGAAAGTGAAACGCTCACACGAATCAGGCACATGGATCACAGACGATTTTATACACGCATATATTGATTTCCATAAAGCAGGTAATGCGCACAGCGTTGAAGTATGGATGGAGGACAAACTTGTTGGCGGTTTGTACGGCATTGATGCAGACGGCGTTTTTTGTGGAGAGAGTATGTTTTTTAAACAATCGAATGCTTCAAAACTCGCGCTTCTCTACTTAATTGAACACTTAAAAACAAGAGGTTCCACTTGGCTCGATATTCAGGTTATGACACCCCATCTTGAGGTGCTTGGCGCACATGAGCTTGATCGAATTGAATTTTTGGATAAACTCAAAAGCGAACAAGAAAAAAACCTGCGATTATTTTAAACGGATAAATTAAGTTATATGCCCAATCGAACACGCGAAAATATTCGTAGAGGTCTCAACGTTGCTATCGTACTAAAGCAAGATCAGAGAACGGGAAAACAGACTTTCGGCGTTGTAAAAGATCTATTGACTAATTCAAACTTTCACCCCCACGGAATAAAAGTGCGTTTATTTGATGGACAAGTAGGACGTGTAAAAGCAATTTTAGAACCTGAAGATTAAATTATTATGAAAACCTTTTTGATATATGGAGCAAACGGTTACACAGGCGAATTAATCGCTCGCGAATCTGCAAAGCGAGGTCTGAACCCCATTCTTGGCGGTCGGAGCCAAAACAAAGTTGAACCACTTGCTAAAGAACTTGGTTTAACATGTCGAACTTTCTCCCTTGAGGATAAAAAATCCCTTGAATACACTTTAAAAGAAGTCGATTTTGTTATTCATTGTGCCGGACCATTCTCTTTAACCGCAGACCTTATGGTCAAAGCCTGTTTGCGAACAAAAACGCATTATCTGGATATCACAGGTGAAATCGCTGTATTTGAAGCAATGGCGGCACTTGATGAAAAAGCAAAAGAAGCTGGAATTATGATCATGTCCGGAGTTGGTTTTGATGTTGTCCCTACTGACTGTCTCGCAAGACATCTTAAAAATCGGCTTCCTTCGGCTACCGATTTAGAGCTAGCCTTTTACGGACTGGGAAGAATCTCACACGGCACTCAATCGACAATGACAATGAACATCGGAAAAGGCGGAGCGATTCGCAAAGACGGCATAATGACAAGCGTGCCGGCGGCATGGAAAACTCAGGAAATCGATTTTGGTGATGTTCAAAGAACAGGCGTAACGATTCCCTGGGGCGATGTTTCAACCGCGTTTTATTCCACCAAAATTCCGAACATAAAGGTTTTTACAGTCGTTCCTGAAAAAACCCTTAAGATGATGAAAATGAGCCGGTATATAGGTTGACTTCTTGCAACAAAACCTTTTCAAAATTATCTTCAAAAACAAATCCCCGAAGGCGGACCTTCAACCAAAGAACGCGACAAAGGAAAAGCCTATCTCTGGGGGAAGGCGGCAGATAAAGATGGAAACTCGGTGGAATCTCGTCTGCAAGGTCCCGAAGGATACAAATTCACAATGCTGACCGCGTTAAGAATTGCTGAAAAAATTATAAGCGGTGATTGCGAAGCCGGATTTCAAACTCCTGCGAAAGCTTACGGTGCTGATCTTGTTTTGGAAATTGAAGGTGTAGAACGGCAGGATCTTTAAAATGAAAAGTGAAAATGCGAAATCAAATCCTCTCGCATTTTCACCACGTTAATTGACATTAAAACTATGCTGATGCTTCGGTGGCTTCGCTCGTCGTTCCAGTGTCGGTATCGTGAATCTCAGAAGTAAACAGACTAAATATTTTCTGCCCTTCAGACGAACGCGGGTCAATCGTTCGTAAATGTTTCTGTCCCTGCATTTCCCATATGGCAGTAATCTGCTCATCTTTTTCTACTGCGTGATAAGAAATTTCTTCGGGCGGAACCTCTTCTTTCACTTCCTCAGTAACAGGTGCTTCTTCTGGTGTACTCACAGCTGCTGTTCCGGAAGTTGACGCCTCTGTTGAACTTGCAGGCGTTGCTTCTGTCGCGCTCACGGTTTCCGTTGGGGTTGCTTCGACCGCAGCTTGTTCGCTCACGGTTTCCGGAGCCTGGTTCGCCTCGGTTTTTGCTTCCACTGCAGTCTCATCGGCAGGTACTTTTATTTCATTCTCTGACATCTATCTTCTCAAATCTCCTTAGATAAAATCGTTTCTATTAATAAATTAGTGTAATTTGCAATTCTGCCACAATCAGCAATCGTTGTCGAGCAATTCCGCTCATTACTTTCTTTTCTTAAACTCCAGCTCATAAAACCAAAAATCTCTATTCGGCTGATCGACTTCCATTTCACTAACTTTTCCTGCCTTATTAATATGAAAGACAACAAAGCCTTGCGGGAAATTGTACGCAACCGATGGTCGCCACTTTATTTGAAAAGTATCGTAATGCCAATGGGTTAAGTCCGCAACAAAATTCGGTGCCGGTTTGAGTCTCAACACAAGTTTTCCATTCTCTTCCCTGATCGTTGCCTCGCCATACATTTTGCCAGAGTAGGTTCCGACGTAATCTTTTAGCGCAAGAGTCGGTTTTGTATTTAACTTTCTTGCTGCTTCGACTTTCTTCTTAGCCTTAGCTGCCTGGATTTCCCCCCGTTTTCGAAAACCCATATATTCTGCAGACCAATCGCGCTTTTTCGCATTTCGGAAAACATCATAAATTTTATATTGCATGATCGTCGGCACGGATTGTTCGCTATTCGTCAAAACTACTAAACCAAGTTTTTCCTCGGGCATCATGGACGTACGAGAAATCATTCCATCTAAGCCGCCGCCATGGGAAACCACTTTTCTACCCAAATAGTTCCAAACATTCCAACCCAAACCATAGGTATTGAATTGTTTCGAAGGAATAAACCTGCTCGAAGCTCTGCTAATTGGTAAAATTACTGAAGGCTGGTGCATTGTCCACGCATTTCTCGCGCTAAAAATTTGCTTTCCTTCAAATTTACCGCCGTTTAACTGGGTTCTTAACCAATTTGCCATGTCGGAAACGGAGGAATTCAATCCCGCTGCTGCAGCCACTCCATCTACATTGCCCCGATGCAACACACGCAATCCATTTCCGCCGGATTCATTGTGCGGAAATGCCGCATTATCCTTGAGGTCTTTGATACTTGTCGTCGTACGATTCATCTTTAGCGGTTTTAGAAGTCGCTCGGTAACAAATTCTCCCCAAGATTTCCCTGAAACGTTTTCAATGACCTTGCCCGCCGCAATGAACATCAGATTTTGGTAACCAAACCCAGTTCGAAAACCTCTCGTTGGCTTTAGATATTTCAAACGCCTGAGGATCTCATCATTCGAATAATTTGTTTCATACCAAAGCATATCGCCGCTAAATGTCCCTAATCCAACTCTATGAGAAACCAAATCACGAATCGTCAATTCGCTTGTCACATACGGGTTATAAAGCTTAAATCTCGGTAGATACTTTGAAACCTTGTCATTCCAACCGCCAATTTTCTTCTCATCGATTAGAATTGATAGGGAGGCGGTTGTAAAAGACTTTGAATTAGAAGCAATTGCAAAAAGCGTGTCTTTATTTACTTTTAAATTCGTTCCCAATTTCCGCACGCCATAACCTTTTGCAAAGATAACCTTGTCATCTTTTACAATTGCAATTGCCATTCCCGGCACTTGCCAATCCTTACGCACTTTCTCAGCGTAGGCATCAATCTCTGCAAGTTTTTGGTCTAGATTCTGGGCAAAAACTATTGAAGGCGAAATGAGCAGAATAAACGCGAGCAAATAAATATTGTGTTTCATAGCCCTTAGATTTTAAGCTAGATTGTTGCCCAAGTACAATCCGCTCCGGTACGCGAGATATAGGGCAAGCTCAGCTAAATACTCTTTAATACTTCCAAGAGCTCCCCCGGCATAGGCTGAACAAATTCCAGTTTTTCTTTTGAAACCGGATGTATAAACGAAAGTTTTTCTGCATGCAGAAAGAATCGGTTAAGGTTCTTAACTTCTTTCCGAAGTTGCGCATCCTGAATCGTCCCATCCCGCCCCGCATTGTAGGTTCTATCTCCAACAACGGGGTGATTCAGATGGGCTAGATGAACACGAATTTGGTGAGTTCTCCCAGTTTTTATTCGAACATCAAGAAGTGTATATCTTTCAAACCTCTGCCTGACCTTGTAAACAGAATGGGCGTTTCGTCCTCTTTTATCCACCGCCATTTTTACCCGATTTTTCCGATCGCGTGCAATCGGTTCGTCAATTTTGCCGCTAAGCTTCCTTACAAAACCATGCACAAGCGCAATATAGGATTTATAAATTGTTCGGCTTCTAAATTGCTCGGCAAGTCGATCATGAGTGACCTGGTTTTTCGCGATAATGATTAATCCAGATGTGTCTTTATCAAGCCTATGCACAATTCCGACGCGATTTTGATTTTCAGCAGTGGGTTTTCGTTCGGTATCTTCGACATCTAATGTTGGGAATTTGAAATGCCACGCAATCGCGTTTGCAAGCGTACCACTTGAAACTCCTGCTCCAGGATGTACTACCATACCTGCCGGTTTATTTATTACCGCGAGGTACTTATCTTCAAAAACAATATCAAGCGGAATATCTTCGGGTTCAAACGCATCAAATGCTTTGACTTTCAACTCAACCGATATCGCGTCATTCTCCCGCAATTTATACGATGATTTCGCCCGCGTTTCATCGACAAGAACGTCGCCATCATCAATTAGTTTCTTCAAACGCGAACGTGACCAATCTTGAACACGCTCAGATAAAAAGACATCAAGGCGTTTGCCGATGTCTTTTTGCTTCGGTTCGAATATGAGTTTTTGAAATTTATTCGGGTGCCCCATTCTTTCCAATGTTCTTCCACTTTTTATAGAGAAACCCTACTGAAACCGCCGCAACGAATAGACTAATGAGTTGCGATGTAGAAAGCCCGGTCATGGTAGTTATGCCCATAACATCGCCGCGCGGATCATCGCGAAGAAATTCAATCGTAAACCGGACAAGGCTGTAAATAATGCCGTATGCGAGCAAAATTTGTCCGTCGAATTTCTTCTTTCGATGAAGATAAATCAAAAACCCAAATACAATTAGCATGGTAAAAGATTCGTAAAGCTGGGTAGGGTGCAAAAACAAATCGCCTCCGTTTGGTCCATAAATCGGAACGCCCGTATTTGAATGCCCAAGTTCGGAAAAATGCACACCCCAAGGAAGATGGGTTTCTTTGCCCCAGCAACAACCCGCCGAAAAACAGCCCTGTCTTCCAAAAAACTGTCCAACCGCAACACCAGGTGCGAAAGCATCTCCGACCTTCCAAAATGGCAATTTATAATATTTAATTAAGAAAGCTAGGGTAATAAAACCACCTAAGAACCCGCCAAAATATACGCCGCCCGAACGCAGAAAATCCAAGGAAAATATCTGAACATTATCTTCGGTGAAAAACATTAAAATCTTTGAACCGACCAATCCGCCGACAATCGTCCAAAGTCCAAGATCATAAATACGTTCTTTCGGAAGCCCGTCGCTTTGCCCAAGACGCGCCGCCACAAAAAGCGCGGTCATCAATCCAAGCGCTAACAAAACACCGTAGGTATTTATCGGAAAGTCGCCAATTCTAAAAAGTTCTGGATACATATAAAGTTAGTTGTCTGTGGTCAATAATCGGTTGTCAATATCATTGAAGTAAAAAATAGGTTGAAATACATATCCGAATACTTACCTTAATTATTTACACACTTACTGCGTGTGGGTTTCTGCCTAGGAATCCAGTTTACACACTTACTGCGTGCGTGTTTCTGCCTAGAAATTCAACTGCATTTCTATCTCACTATCTTCATCGACCAATCCGGTGCGCTAAAACCCAATATTGTTATACAACTATTCTGTACCCTTATTCCATTCTAGAAAGAATATTTTGAATTTCATCACAATTCCTATTCTCACTTATTTTTTCCATCAATCTCAAAAGTCGCTTCCCTTCTAAATCCCTTTCTCACAAATTTCTCGTCCATCATAAGACGAACAATAAAATACTTTTTGCTTTTCAGGATCCCTTCCGTGCTTGGTAAATCCAAGCGAAATTCCTCGCAACGCAACAGTGATTTTTCCTATGAACTACACGCAAAGGAAGCGATAGCTGCGAAATCGAAAGCATGGTGCGCCCTTACGAAGTATTCCTATAAAAGGTCTTAGTCCACCTTTTTCCCTTTCCCGCCTTTCGTAGTTATTCCTTCATTTCTTCGGCTTTCAACACGTTTTCCTGATCTTCTCCATTTCTATTTAAAAACATATCGAGAAGAAGCAAACCGGCACCAGTACAAATCGCAATATCAGCAACATTGAACGTTGGATAATGCCAGTTACCAAACTGAAAATCGATAAAATCTACTACAAAACCAATCCGAACCCGATCGACCAAATTCCCCACGATACCTGCCAAAAGTAGAGCCAATGCCCCTAAGATGCGATCATTTGTACGGGGCGTTCTCCAAAAGAAATAAACTACCAAAGTCGCCGCAACAAAAGCCAAGCCTGACAAAATCCACCGTCCGGAATCGCCTGAGTCATTAAACATACTAAACGCAACTCCGGTGTTCTCCGCGTAAGAAAAGCTAAAGAAATCCTGAATTACAGAAATATCCCCGCTAAAGCGCAATTTTCGGATTGCCCAAGCTTTTGTTGCTTGATCGAGCAAAAAAAAGGCTCCAGCAGCTGCCAAATAACCCAATTTCCAATATGTCCTCTTCTTATTCACTATTAGACTCACCACCTTAAATAGAGGGTCTCTGACCGTCATTAGCGATCGAAGACCGCTTGCGCGATAACACTCCAACTATCCATACATTCTAAGCCGCAGCGGTTCTCTTGATCTCATTCAAAGCTTCAAAGCATCTTTCGCAAACCGTCGGAAATTCTTCGAATTCACCAATCCGGGTTGAAAAATTCCAACATCGTTCACATTTTTCACCGTCTGCCTTCAATACCTTCACACCAAGTTTATCACCTTCCGCGAGTTCTACCTGCGAAACAATAAAAATGTAGCGCAAATCATCCGCATATGTCGATAAAAACTCCAGTGTTTCTGAATCAACCGTCAATTCAATCTTCGCTTGAAGCGACGAACCAATAAGCTTTTCATTTCTAGCAGTTTCGAGTTCTCTCAAAACCTCGTCGCGGACAGAGAAAATACGTTCCCAGTTCGCCAAAAGTTCATCTTCAACGCGGGCGGAAACAATGGGAAACTCCATTAAATGAACAGATAGTACCTTTTGATTCGGCAGCTTTTCAAATGCCTCATCCGCTGTAAAAGATAAAATTGGCGCAATCAAACGGGTTAAATTATCTGCAATTTGATAAACGGCGGTTTGCGCTGAACGCCTCGCTTTGCTGTTTGGAGCTGCTATATAAAGCCTGTCTTTGATAATGTCAAAGTATCGTGCTGAAAGCGTCACAGTAACAAAATCGTATAGCGTTCTATAAACCATTTGATAATCAAAAGTCTTATAGCCCTCCAAAACTTTTTCGATAGTTTTATCCAAACTCGCTAAAACCCAACGGTCAATTTCCTGCAAATCCCCATGTTCTAAGGAATCAATTTCGGGATTAAAACCCTCCAAATTCCCAAGCGCGTAACGCAAAGTGTTTCTAAACTTGCGATATGCATCGACGATTCTTTGCAGGATTTCATCCGAGCAGCGTACATCTTCCGTGTATTCGACCGCCGCTGCCCAAAGTCTTAATATTTCTGCGCCTGATCGGTCAATAATCTCTTTTGGCGCAGTTACATTTCCGATGGATTTACTTTGTTTTTTGCCCTCGCCATCAACCACCCAACCATGCGTCAAAACATTTTTATAAGGTGCTTTATCATGAGCTGCTAATCCACACATCAGAGATGAATTAAACCAACCGCGATATTGATCTCCACCTTCAAGATACACATCAGCCGGAAAGCGTAAATTATCCCGTGTATCCAAAACAGCAACGCTTGATGCTCCCGAATCAAACCAAACGTCTAAAATATCGGTTTCTTTTGTAAATTCCGTTTCTTCACATGTCTCGCATTTGTAACCATCGGGAAGAAGCTCACTTGCTTCCTTGTTGTACCAAGCGTCGGAAGTCTCCTCTGCAAAAATATCCGCTACATGATTAACAATTTCTGCCTTCGCAACCGCCTCATCACAGCCTTTACAATAAAAAACCGGAATCGGAACACCCCAAGATCTTTGACGCGAAACACACCAATCAGGACGACCTTTGAGCATATTTTCCATACGCCCTTCGCCCCAACTCGGATGCCATTTAACATCTTTGATTTCGCTCAGAGCATTTTCGCGAAGCGTAGCGCCAGCATCCTGCTGGCTGTCCGGAGTGCGTCCCGCGCTCGTGTCTTGGTCAGCGAGACGCTGACCTGACTGCCGCTGAGACGGCGGCGCTACGGCTTTTGCATCCATCGATACAAACCATTGCGGGGTCGCCCTAAAAATCACGGGATTCTTACATCGCCAGCAATGCGGATAACGGTGAGCATAATCTTCCGTATAAAGAAGCATCCCTGATTCACGTAAAAATTCAACGATTTCTGCGTTAGCTTCAAAAACCTGCTTACCCGCAAAATGTTCAACCTCCTGGGTAAAAACACCGCCATTATCAACAGGACAATAAATCTCAAGACCGTATTGCTTACCGATCACAAAGTCGTCATGCCCGTGTCCCGGAGCCGTGTGAACACAACCAGTTCCGGCACTCGCAGATTTCCCGCTCGTGTCTTTTACATCTAGCTCTGTTTCGGCATCAGATTCTCCTAACGTCACGTGCTCACCATTCATCAAAAGCGAAACACGGTCAATCCAAGGATGCTTCGCCTCAAGACGATCTAATTTCGAGCCCTTAAAGCGTGCTAATTCCTTTACATCTTTAAGATCACACAATTCCGTCAGTGACTCAACCAATTCCGACGCAAGAATATAAACTTCACTGTTTACCTCAATCGCAGAATATTCATAGTCTGGATGAACCGTGATTCCTAAATTCGAAGGAATAGTCCAAGGTGTCGTCGTCCAAATCAGAACAAAAACCTTTTTTCCCGTAAGCGATTGATCAATCTTAGCCGCGTCAGAAACCAATGGAAATTTCACGTAAATCGATGGCGAAACATGATTTGCGTATTCGACCTCCGCCTCGGCAAGCGCGGTTTGATCATGTACGCACCAATAAACCGGACGCAAGCCTTTGTAAACATAGCCGCGCTCAATATACTTGCCGAAAAGACGCGCCGTTTCGGATTCATATTCGTGCGACATTGTAAGATATGGATTATCCCATTCGCCCAAAACCCCAAGCCTTTGAAAGTCTTTCGTCTGTGCTTTCAAGGCTTTTGCGGCATGTTCTCGGCAAATCCTGCGAAAGGTACCGACAGGCAAATCATTCTTGTTTTTACCTTTTTTTGCCAAAGCCTTTTCGACATATTTCTCAATCGGAAGACCGTGGCAATCGTATCCGGGAACATACGGTGAATCAAAGCCTCGCATGGTCGCCGCCTTGACCACAAAATCCTTCAAGATCTTGTTGAGTGCCGTGCCGATATGTATGTTGTCATTCGCATAAGGTGGACCATCATGCAAAATAAATTGCTCGGCATCTTTGCGGGATTCGCGAATCTTTCCATAAAGATCCATTTCGTCCCATTTTTTCAAACGCGCAGGTTCTGATTGACCAAGATTCGCTTTCTGCGAAAACTTTGTCCTTGGTAAATTAATCGTCTTTTTTAAGTTTATTTTCTCTTCGCTCATTGTGTTTTTGATCAGTATGGCAAACGATAGTGAGCGACGCAGATTGGAATCAAGTTGAAAATAACTAAAGCCTGCTCACTATCGTTCGCTATACTGATTCTATCTCAATACTTTTTCAAGCGTTTAATGATAAATGATATATGTCGCAATGAAAAAGCCCCAAGCCATTTTTGACTTGGGACTTTTCAAAGTTTTACCTTTGGCTTGCTCTTTATTGAGCAAAGTCCCTATATAATCTAATCATTATTGTACCGAAAGGTAGTCTCATAAAATCCTCATCTATATGTATGCCAAAGTTGTCGATTTAGTCAAAATTCTCCTTTGTTGAGTTTGTGAAATACGCGATCAAACCAACTAAAATCTGAGTTTATTATTTATTTCAATGTTCTTTATACTCTGCCTTCATTTGAATTGTCAAAAAAATCAAATAGTCAGCTTTGTCTTGGCGGATGTTTTCCGTAAGCAAAAAAGTGCTTTATCAAATATCCTCAATCCACCGAAGATGATCTTTAACTGGAGTATGTTCTAAAGCCTTATAAAACTTACTGTCTGCAGTAATCATTTCGCATGATAAAGATACTGCTAAAGCGAGATAAGTCCAGTCATAAAATGTTTTTCCGCTAGAGTCAGCTCCCGTATAGGCTGCTTTGATTATTTTTCTGTGCGAATGAATAGTGATTTTATTTTCGGAAGATAGAGAAAAAGCAGAAACTATCTTTTCTCCTTCTATGTTAGTGATTTCGCCGCGCCTGACTTTCATCCAAATAACATTGCAAAATTCTGATAAAGCAAGTTCGGGCGTGTGAAGATCGTGTTTGCCCTTAAGAACCATTGTAGCTTCATGTTCATAAATCTCTGGCAGATACCATTTGATCATCACCCTAGCGTCAACGACAAATTTCATATGCTATTACGATCCTTGCTAAGCAATTCGGCACTGTCTGAAAATTCTCGCCCACGAAGCGATTCTTTTATCTTAGAAGCAGTTTCTTCATCAGAAAGATTTTTCGTTTCACCGCTTCGCGCAAAAGAATTAAAAATCATCTGCAGTTCTTTTTGCAATGAACGACCATTCTTCTTTGCGCGGCTTTTTAATTCTTGCAAAATATCATCTTCAACATTTCTAACCAATACATCAGGCATACTTATAAACTCCCTCCTACTCATTCCGATATCGTAATGATAGCACTTCCTGTTTAAACCCTAAAATTGATACCAATTAACTTATTAGGCTGTTTTTTTATACTACTCCAAACTCTTACCAAAAGCTTTGAAAAAACGCCCATATTGCGTTTTTCGTCATGCCAAATTCACCTCATGCTAAAACTCTATCGTTTAGTCAATCAAATCTTGTTGTATGATAATCTTTAACGAAGTAAACGAAATCGGATTGTGCCGCATCTATCAAAAAGCAATGAAAAAAATATTTGGATTAATTTTAGTTTTATCAATTTCAATTTTTGCGCAAAAGCAACAGCTAAAGCCTTTGTCGCAGGCAGAATACGTGCGGATGCTTTATGGAATGCAGGCTAATCCGAATACCAAATCTGCGCTTATCCAAGCTATTAGGAAACGAGGACTTGGGTTCAAACTAACCCGTGGTTTGCGGAGTTTGACGATCTCTAAGAGCAGAAATGATGGCGAGCTCCGGCGAACTCTTGAGGAAGCAAATAGACGTCGCGAAAATCCGACCGCTTCGCGATTGCCGAGTGCCGAAGAAGCGAAAGAACTTCTTGATAAGACGCGTCAAAACACTCTCAAAGCTGTCGCGCAAATGCCCGATTTTGTTGTCAAACAAAGAATCAAGCGTTCTGCCGCGTTTGCAGGTACAAATAAATTTCGAACTCTAGATCGTTTAATTGTTGCCGTAAGCTATCTTGCGAAAGGAGAGGAAAATTACAGAGTGCTTTCGATTAACGGCGTGCGCCAAAATAATCCTAAATCGAAGAGTGATTATTCAGAAGTCAAAGGAACCAGTTCGACAGGAGAATTTGTATCAGTTTTGGCAACGATTTTTAAGAGGGAAAGCGATACAAAATTTGAGCTCGTTGATACTGATACGGTTCGGAATCGCCGAACGATTGTATTTAGCTACTCCATTAAAAGAGACAAGGCAAAACAACTCCTAACATCATCTGGTTATGTTTCCGATTCGACTATCACAGGAACCAAAGGAAAAATTTGGATAGACCGTGAGAAAGGGCGAGTATTGAAATTGGAAAGTTCCGCGACGGAAATTCCATACGAATTCCCGATTAGATCTGCAAACCGCATAATTAACTACGCATGGGTGAAAATAAATGATGAAATTTATTTGTTACCATCATTATCGGATGTTCGCTTAACATTTCGTCAAGACAAAAATATTTTTGAATCCCGCAATTTGATTCACTTTAAGGATTATAAAAAATATGGCTCCGAAGTTATTATTCTGGATGATGATGACGAAGATATTAAAAATGAAGATACGAAAAATGAACCGGAAAACCCTGTCAAGGACGAAAAACCTATTCAATAATTACCAACTATAACCCATCCAAATCAGCGCAGTAGGGACAATCAGCCATAGCAACCCCTTTATTAAAAAGAATAGAAATCCGGCAAAACCGAATCGCTTTATCCATTGCCTAAATGAAAAATTCCTATTTTGGTTTTCGGACTGTTGCATAGGTATAAAAGTACTAACAATAAATGCCCTTTGCAAATCTCATAATATTAGTTTTTTTAAAACCCATTTCTTGACAATCTGTATTCACTTGGATAGTTGTTGTATTTCTATTTGGAATAGACACAAAAACATTTTTTGAAAAAGGCTAAAATACTTTGCTCGAACTCATTAAATTAGACGATACAATCAAACTCGATATCCGTTACGCAAGAAAAGATAACTTCATCGGTCGCCCGGTGTACGAAGAAGCTCGTGCCTTTTTGCAAAAAGATGCAGCGGAATCACTCATTAGGGTTCACCGAAAACTTGCCTATGCTAATTTTGGTTTAGTCATTTTTGACGGCTATCGTCCTTGGTCGGTGACCAAGCTCTTTTGGGATGTAGTTAGCGAAAAACAAAAGGCATTTGTTGCAGACCCCAAAATCGGTTCGCGGCATAATCGAGGATGTGCAGTCGATTTGAGTTTGTTTTATTTAGATTCGGGAAAACTCGCTGAAATGCCTTCGGATTTTGATGAATTTAATGAAAAAGCATCTCCCCGCTATAGCGGCGGGACAAAGCGGGAAACCACAAATCGCGATCTTCTGCGCTCAATGATGGAAGACGAGAACTTCATCGTAAACCCAAATGAATGGTGGCATTTTGATTATGAATCATGGAGTAATTACGAAATCTACGACATTCCTTTTTCCAAGCTTGGAGAGATCTAGCAACCGCTCTTCATTTTCGTTGTGACCAAATTCATGGCATCTTATTGTCATGACCAAAGAAAAATCAATTTTTACGCGCGCCGTTCATGCAGATATGGACATTTCCAAACATCACGGTGCCCTTTCAACGCCAATTTATAATGCTTCAACATTCGCCTTTGAGGACGCTGACGAAGGTGCTGCCGTACATAACCATGAAAAACCCGGCTACTTCTACAGTCGTCTTGGCAATCCAACGCAGGAAACATTAGAAAAAGTAATGACCGAGCTTGAGGGTGGTGAAGACGCGCTTGGCTTTGCATCGGGCATGGCAGCAATATCCGCAGCAATTCTGACACTCGTAAAATCCGGAGAACATATCGTTGCTTTAGATTCAATGTACTCAACAACCACAAGTTTATTTCGCCACTTAAGCGAAAACTTTGGTATTGATGTCACTTTCGTCGATGCAACCGACCCTGGAAATTATGAAACAGCGATTCGGCGAAACACGAGGCTTTTTTGGATCGAAACCCCATCAAACCCATTGCTTAATATCTCCGACATATCCGCTATAACCGATATATCAGCGAACAAAAATATTATCTCGGTCGCTGACAATACATTTGCGACACCATTTAACCAAAACCCGCATAAACTCGGCGTCGATATTGTTATCCATAGTGCTACTAAATACCTAGGCGGGCATAGCGACCTTACCGCTGGGATTTTGGTCGGAAAGAACAAGGATACAGTTGATAAAATACGACTTGCAGCAACCCGTTATTACGGAGGCAACATGTCCCCTCAAGTCGCATGGTTGGTTTTACGAGGGATTAAAACCCTTGCCCTGCGCATGAAACAACACAACAAGAATGCATATGCTATAGCGAATATGTTACAATCGCATGAGAAGGTTAGAGAGGTTTTCTATCCCGGCTTAGAGAGCCATTGGAATCACGGAACCGCACGGAACCAAATGAAGGGGTTTTCGGGAATGGTTTCATTTGATGTTGGTGGAATAAAGGAAGGAAAAAAGCTGTTAAATACTGTAAAACTCTGTTCCTTGGCAACATCTTTAGGCGGAGTCGAAACTATAATTCAGCATTCGGCGTCTATGACCCATGCCGCACTTTCAAAAGAAGAGCGTGAGAAGGCAGGGATTTCAGATGGACTTATAAGGCTTTCCGTGGGAATAGAAGACAAGGATGATTTAATTGCGGACATAGCTTCAGCGCTTGAGGAGATATAAAATAATGAGCAGTTTGGAATGTAACCCAACAAAGCGACTTTCATTTCTTGATAGGTTTTTAACGCTTTGGATATTTATTGCGATGGCTTTGGGTGTCACGCTCGGGTATTTTTTTCAGAATACCGAGAGTTTTATAAACAGCTTTCAGGTTGGTACAACTAATATTCCGATTGCCATCGGACTTATCTTGATGATGTATCCTCCGCTTGCGAAAGTCCGATATGAGGAGCTTGGAGAGGTTTTTCAAAATACAAAGATTTTGGGATTATCGTTGCTTCAAAACTGGGTGATTGGACCGGCTTTAATGTTTGTTTTAGCTATCATATTTTTAGGCAATTATCCCAAATATATGGTTGGCTTGATAATGATTGGC
>Ga0114931_10005717_pt1 | contig 15381 bp, 12 predicted proteins | sample 2SBtaG_FD_89579 | JGI IMG/M metagenome (GOLD analysis project Ga0114931, IMG submission 89579) | Deep subsurface microbial communities from Kolumbo volcano to uncover new lineages of life (NeLLi) - 2SBTROV14_V59a metaG | ecosystem: Environmental > Aquatic > Marine > Volcanic | place: Kolumbo...
CATCCGCCATGAGGCCTGAATAATGACAGGATTAACGGGATTATTCAGGATGGAAAGGATTTCTTGACAAGGATGGTTTGCAGAAGAAGCCTTTGACAATTTTTTGTGCGGTACAGGATTTCAACAAAGAGAACAATCCTGTAAATCCTGCGCCATCCTGTCAATCCTGTCCAATTCTGACCAGCAATGCTCATTTGCCACATTTAGAATTGCTGTAAACATTACGTAAACGGCTTGTCCTGCCTGTACTGCCGCTCGACCAGCCCCATGGCATTGCGCGCGAGATAGGATTTGGCGACGGGCAGACGGTCAAGCAGCGTCAAGCCAAAATTTCTGGCAGCAGCCAGGGGAAGCCAGTCATTTGAAAAAAGACGCACAATATTATCAGTGAAGCCGATTACCCGCTCATGGTCCCGAACACGGCATGCAGCATAATCCGCCAGAAATTCAGGTGCGCCGATGTCCTGTCCTTGCTGGCGTCTCTGCCTCAGCATAGCGGCCAATTGCACGACATCCCGCAATCCTAAATTGAAGCCCTGTCCTGCCACAGGATGCAACTGATGTGCGGCATTGCCTACGATGACCGCACGGCCGGCAAACATTTTTTCCGCTCGAACCAACGTCAAGGGAAAGGCCCGTCTGGGTGCCACCAAAGCCAACTTCCCAAGCCGGTAGCCGAAACATTGCTGCAGCCGTTCTATAAATGCCGCATCTTCCATATTCAGCAACTGCTGCGCATCGGCATGGCTGCGTGTCCAGACCACGGCACAGTGCTGTTCATCGTGCACCGGCAACATGGCTAACGGCCCGCTGCTGGTAAACCGTTCATAGGCGGTATAACCATGGGGTATGGCCGTTTTTACCGTGGTGACGATGGCAGTTTGACCATATTCGGTTTTTCGCTGCGCGATATCCAGCAATTTACGCACGGTGGAATTGCCGCCATCGGCCCCAACCACCAGCCTTGCAGCCAAATCGACGACCGTGTCGTCCAGCGTCAACTGCATCCGGACCGCGTCGTCACCTGAAATCAGCCCGGACACGCGCACCGGGCAGATCTGTTCGATCCCCGCACGCTCAACGAGATCGGATACATGCTCTTCAAGATCCCGGGCAGTGATGACATAGCCCAATGCTTCGACGCCTTCCTGCCCGGCAGACAACCGGGTCTTGCCAAAATGCCCCTGATCCGAGACATGTATAAATTTGATCGCCGTGGCCGCACTGTCGACACCCTGCCAGATCCCCAGGTCTTCCAGTATCACCACGGTTCCGCGTGCCAGCGCCAGGGCACGATCACCAGCCGGTGAACTACGCCGCCTGTCTCTTGGGCTGGCCTCAACGATCGCTACGCGCAAATCCGTGTCCCGCAGAGACAAAGCCAGTCAGTTGCCCGCCAGGCCACCGCCCACAATGAGCAAATCATAATTATCCAGCATCAGCCAGTCCGCATTAAATTTTCGATTTCAGCAATCTCTTTTGGCACGGCCCTGGACAAAATCTGGCATCCATCTGGAGTCACCAGGACATCATCCTCGATGCGAATACCAATGCCACGCCATTTGGCGTCTACGGAACTGCAGTCCGCAGCAATGTACAACCCCGGCTCAATGGTCAACACCATGCCGGGCTCCAGCAGACGCCATTGATTTTCGACCTGATAGTCGCCCACATCGTGAACGTCCATGCCCAGCCAGTGGCCGATCCTGTGCATGTAAAACTGCTTGTACTTTTCATCCTTGATCAGTTTGCTCAGCCGCCCCTGCAGCAACCCCAGGTCACGCAGCCCCCTGGTAAGGGTTTCGACGGAGGCATCATGGGCGCTATTCCAGGGTAATCCCGGTTTGACCTGTTCGATAGCGGCCATCTGGGCATCCAGCACCAATTGATAAAGCTGTTTTTGAGCTGTGCTGAATTTACCGGAAACGGGAAAAGTACGGGTGATATCCGCAGCATAATGGTCGCACTCGGCGCCAGCGTCGATGAGCAGCAGATCACCTTTTTTCAATTTGTCCTTGTTCTCTGTGTAATGCAGTATACAGGCATTTTTACCGGCGGCGACGATGGAAGGATAGGCGGCTGAACGTAACCCCTCACGCATAAACTGATAAACGATTTCCGCCTCTATCTGATACTCAAACAGCCCGGGGCGACAGCCTTGCATCGCCCTGACATGTGCTTTGGCGGAAACCTCTGCGGCGCGCTTCATCAGCTTTATTTCCGCAGCGCTTTTGAACAGGCGCATTTCGTGCAGAACATGTTCCAGAGACACCATTTCCGCAGGAGCGCTGATGCCAGTCCGCGACTGGCTGCGAATACGGTTTAGCCACTCGAACAAACGATGATCCAGATCGCTGTCCCGGCCCATCGGATAGAAAACTTTTGCTTTGTTTTCCAGGAGCCCCGGCAGAATATCATCGACGTCATCGATGGGAAAGGAATCGTCTGCGGCATAATCGCCGGTGGCCCCTTCCAGACCGGAATGGGCACCTTCCCATAACGCTTTTTGTGCATTGTACTCCCGGCAGAACAGGATATACTGCCCCTGCTTGCGCCCGGGGATGAAAACAGCCAGCGCATCCGGCTCATTGAAACCGGTCAAATAGTAAAAATCACTATCCTGCCGAAAGGGGTAATCCACATCGCGGTTTCTGGGGCGTATCTGGGCACTGGCAATAATCGCGATATTGCCCTTGTCCACCTGCTGCATCAGCTGCTTGCGGCGCCTTGTGAATTCACTTTGCTGCATAGGTTCCGGCCTGTGACGTCAATGTAATTGCCTGGCCGCGTCCTGGCCATATAATTCTTCTCTGATCAGCAACACGCAGGCTCTGAGATATTCCTCGATTTCCATGATCGCCTGCTCATCCTCCTCACCCTGCACGGCAGGGTCCAGTCTGCTGATTTCGACGATATCCTGTAAAATTTCAGTCACTTCTCCCGGCCAATCACCCGCTGCGTTAGCATAACCAATGCCATATAGAAACCCCTGAGCCCATTGCTGCAACGCCTCTGCCTCTACACGCAACAGGCAGTCACCGTCGTCCGGCAAAAATAATTCATATTCAAAGCCTTCGCTTGTCAACAACTCACGCGTACGCTCAAACAGGCCGAGCAGCAGGTTTTTTTCCTCATCGCTCAGAGAAACGTCACCGGCAAAGATATTCTGCAGCCAATTCAGACCCTCGGCACTGCTATCGACACACAGCATTCCAGTCGCAACGCCATGCGCCTCGGCGGCACTCATCACTTCATCATTCTGGGCAATGATCATATCGATCAGCTGGTAGGTCATCATTATGCAAATATGTGAAAAGTGATATTCAAGCTGGTCATATTACCAGATTTGGATGGTTTTTTCTTTTCTACGGCATCCAGCAGCATTTCAAATTTTGCCCTTGCCAGCAATAAAAACGCGCCTGACTGAAATGATTGTCAATATCCTGCCATCACCGCTAAAATAATTGCGCTGCTTATGCTAACATTCAAACAATGGAAAGTGCAGCAATACGGTATGATTGTGCAACACTGCCGACGAATATTACCGCTCACGAAATAGTCTGGCCGGGCGCGCATGGAGCCTTTTCTTTCGTAGCACAGGAAAGCATCATGGCAAAATGAAAATACAGCCGCTTTCTTTAATATTAATACACTCCGTATGTGAATTTTTAGCATTTCGGTGCGCCTTTTTTGTCGAGGGCAAGGCGAATGAGGATTTTTTTTGTTTAAAAGAGGTGTGCGGTGAAAATATTCTCAAAACATCAATCCATAAAGCATCGATAAACTGGCTGGAACTATGATATATTCTGAAACAAATCAGTCTCTGGAAATAAAATCACTGGAAGAAAAGGTTGATACTCTCATTAAACAATATGAATTGCTTGTTAATGAGAACCGCACACTGAAAACCAAACAAGAGGAACTGGTTCGCGAAAAAGCCAAGCTGATTGAAAAAACCAACTTGGCCAGAACCCGGGTCGAAGCCATGATCACCCGTCTTAAATCCATGGAGACAGGCACATGACAGAAAAAGCAGTACCGGTAACACTGCATATTCTCAACAAAGAATATAAAATCGCCTGTCCTATCGACGAACAGGACGAATTGCTGGCTTCCGCCCAGCTGCTGGACAAGCAAATGCGTGAACTGCGCGACTCCGGTAAAGTCATTGGCCCCGACAGAATTGCCGTTATCGCGGCATTGAATCTGGCCCATGAGTTGAAACAGCTGCAAAAACAGAATAATACGCTATGCGATGAATTTTTGGAGCGCCTCATCGAGATGCGGCATAAAATTGAGCACGTTCTGGGCAACAGCTGAAATTCACATGATCAGTTCTACTTGGTCACATTGAACACAATTTAAGCGGCCTGGGTTCGGATGCCGGTTCCGGGAAACACCGTGAACCCATGCATTAGGGCTTGACAGCAGCATCCCTGCTGCCGGCACCCCCGGATCCCACAACCGAACCCCGGCTATGCAGAATTTGACACCGTAGAATTAGTCGGTCAAAAGCTGCATTTTAGGTTAAAATATATATCAGTATCTCCTGCAGCGTTCGAGGATGTCCTGGGTGTTTCCTGAACCTGTATTACTCCAGGGAGCTGCCTTCCGGGCAATGTTGTGCATACCCGATTTCAACGGGGAGCCTGATTTGTCGGTTAAAGTTCCCACTTGAACCTCCGGTTCAAGGACGAAAGGACATTACGGCGCAAGTGGGAGATACGTACTGAATCTTGAACATCTGCTAACGGGCAGCCAGATACCAGCAAATTTCGAAGTACGCCCCACCCGCTTTTTCCATCCGGCATTTATCGACAAAGCCAGCATTCCATGACTGGCCGCTGTAACGATCTCAACAATAATTCGAAATGAGACCAATAAGCCTGTTGTGACCGGCTAAAATGACCATGCAGGCCAAAGTTTTTATTGGATTTGGTACTTCATCCGCCACCTGTCAAAGGAATATCGACGGGCCATTATTGTGTTTTCATGGTAATGCCCCCACCCTCCGATATCCTGTCGGCTATGTAAAACAGCAGCAAAGCATCCAGGCATCTTTCACCTACTGATTGAAGCATCACCATATTGTTAAGGGTCTGGCGTTCATGTCGGGGCATTTTTCAACGGTTTTGTGATGCTCACGCAACCCCGCTAGAAACGTACAAACGCCAGCGGAAACGTGATCTGGATTTCCAAAAAAGGTGCAGTCAATGACCTCCAGAACTGAGCCAATTTTGCATATGGCTTTTTGCTATTCGACTGACAATTGGCGCCACGTAAGGAGTCGCGGCAAAAAAAAACAGCCAATAAAATTGGCTGTTTTAGTCACAATTATGCCATCAGGTTGATCTACACAACTCCGTATTTCAAGCTTGTCAGCGCGTGGTCAGCATCTTCTTGACCACTTTCGGCGTGATAAAAATAAGCAGCTCGTTTTTCCTGTCACTTACAGAGGAATTAGTAAACAACCAGCCAAGACCCGGCAAATCGGCAAACCAGGGTACCGTCGATTTGTTTTTCGTCTTGCTGCCTTCGAAGACCCCTCCAAGCACCACGGTATCACCGTCTTCGATCAGGACGCTGGTCTTGATTTCACGTTTGCTTAGTACGGGGTTTTGGTTTGAGCCAACTTTTTCTCCAGTAGCAGCATCTTTGGTAACCACCAGATCCATGATGACGCTGCCGCTGGGTGTAATCTGCGGCGTGACTTTCAGTTCCAGAACCGCCTCAACCAGTTCAATGTTTGTCACTGAATTCGCACTTGACGTTTGAAAAGGTATTTGCTCGCCCTGCTTGATCGATGCCTGGCAACGATCCGAGGTCAGTACTCTGGGGTTGGACAGCAGCTCCACCTTGCCTTCATCCTGGGAAGCGGTAATCTTCAGATTCAGCAAATAGTCACCGATGCGCAGCAGGGTCATGGTCAGTTGCCCATGGGGCGTGGCCTGCGCCAAATCCACCAGACCCTCGCCCAGCAACCCGCCTACCGACTGGTCTCTGGTGGCAAAAGCCAGGTCCGGATTGTTTTTGTTCCGAAGACCAAACTCTACGCCCAGTTCTCTTGAAAATGTATCCGAGGCAATAACAACCCGGGATTCTATCAATACCTGGCGCACCGGCTTGTCCAGCAGATGGATCATGTCCCGGATCTGCTTCAGGTGATCCACGGTATCCCGGACGATTAGGGTATTGGTTCTGGAGTCGACGATGGCGGTGCCGCGATTGGACAACAGGGCAAACTGGTCATCGGCCCTGCCCGTTCCCGATGCAGATGTTCCGGCTCCGGCCAAAGATCCTCTTCTTCCCTGGTTCCGCGACGCAGAGCTGCCGGTTTTTCTATTGGATCCGATGGAACAGCCATTGAAACCACCCGTCGAATAACCCAGCAACAGGCTGCGGAAATTCTCGGCCTTGGCATAATTGATCTGAATATACTCGGTTTTCAGGCGTTCCAGCTGCCGAACCACCTTTTGCGCTTCCAGTTCGTCCTTTTCAATCTTGTTGATCTCGTTGGTCGGCGCCACCAGGATCACATTGCCGGTCTGCCGCTTGGCCAGTCCCTTGGATTTCAGGATCAACGCCAGCGCCTGGTCCCAGGGCACATCGTTCAAACGCAGGGTCACGGTGCCACCAACCGAATCCGAGGCAATGATATTGATATCGGTAAAATCGGCCAGAATCTGCAGGACCGAGCGTACTTCGATATCCTGAAAATTCAAGGACAATTTCTCGCCGGTGAAAGGAAATTTCTGCCGCGTCAACTGCTCTTTTTCGGCGGGCGTCAGCGGGCGGAATTCCACAGTCAACAGACCTTCGGCCTGAAAAGAGGAATATTCATAGTTGCCATCTCTGGGAGTAATCACCATTCTGACTTTGGAACCCATTTTGGCGATATCAACCAGGCGTACCGGTGTCGCATAATCAGCCACATCGATACGCTTTGCCAGCGATTTTGGCAAGGTGGTATTGAGAAAATTCAGGATGACTTTTCCGCCCTTTTCCTTGGCATCGACAACGGTATTGGGATTTGTCAAGGACACCAGTATGCGTCCTTCACCGTTAGGGCCTCGCCGGAAATCCAGCGCTTTGATGGTCTGGCGCGGTATCAATTTCGCTATACTGGATACCTTTTTGGGAGATTTTCTCTCTTCGCCAGCAGAGACTGTTTCCTTGACGCTGTCCAGGCTGACATTTTTTGCCCCCTTCAAGGTGACATAGACATTGTTGCCTTCGACCCTGGTTTCATAGGGTACCGGTTCCAGCAGATTGATGATAACCCGGAGTCTTCCGGAGGCTTCGACAGTGTAGACGCTGCTAGCCACACCCACGTTGATGGGATGCATTTTTTTCTTCAGAGCGCTTTTCACACCCGGAAAATCCAGGGCAATTCTTGCCGGCTTGTCGGTCTGAAATACCTTGGGGGCCATGGCCGGTCCGTTCATTTTCAGCTGCAGCTGCAGTTTGTCACCGGACAAAGCCGCAAAATCCAGCGCCTGCAAAGTCAACTCATCCGCTTTGACCAAGCTGACCTGTAGCATTATCAATAACAAGCCCGTGCCGATCCGAAACAAAAAAGGTTGCCCCTGGATATTTAACAAAAAACCGCTTCATTCACTTTTCATCGTTCAATCCTCAAAATCACTCTGTCAAAGCCAATGATGCCTGCTGTTCTTTCCATGTTCCCTGTTGATCCGGAACAATCTCCATCAATTCAATCTTGTCCTGCACAATACGAATAATCTTTCCGTAATTTCTTCCCATATGATTACCCACCTTAACCCGGTGAATTGTGACATCGCTGGCCTTGACCAATCCCCACAACCCCGAATTCATCGATAATGTACCAACCATTCTCAAGGTGTCGAGAGAATAGAGTTCAAGTTCTTCCTTTCGGCGACCGGTGTCTGGCCTTATCCCTGTTCCTTTAGAAACATCTATTTCTTCGGGTTCATCGAGCCTTTCCACCGGCCGGAATGGATCACGCAAACCAGCCGGTTTGAAAATAAATGGTTCGACGATCTTTATTTCCGGCAAGGGTGCTATTTTCCCCTTCGGTCTGGCCTTCACTTTGGCCATATAGGTCGTCAAATCAGAAACATCATCATTCACACAGCCTGATATGAGCAGTAGAAAGAACCCTGCAATCAACCATTGAAGCATCTTCTTGATAAGCTTCTCAAACTCTGACAGTCTTATCATTTCCTTCCCCTTCTCTTTTTCTTTTTAGCCTGCTTGGCAACATCCTCACCCTCGCTGTAGGTTTTGATGGTAGCGTTCATCTGCATGACATCGCTGTCCTTGATCGGCGTGATATTGACATTATGCACGGTGACAATACGGGGCAGCGAAGCCAGACCACTGACAAACAGCCCAAGCTCTTCGAATTTCCCAATTACCTGAATATTGATCGGCAGCTCGGAATAGAACTCCTTGCGTATTTCGCCAACCGGCTTGAATAAGCGGAATTCCAGACCGCTGGCCAGGCCCGTCTGGGATATATCCACCAGCAGACTGGCAACCTCAGCCTTGGTTGGCATCTGCCGCAGCATTTCACCCAGGGAAGCCTCGATCTGCTTCAACTGGTCCCGATAATCCTGTAGATTGATGTCTTTTTTCTGCTTGTTTTCAAAGGCCAGGCGCAGCTCCTGCTCCTTTTGCTCAAAACCTTCCAATTCCGTCAGCTGATCCATCGTGTCGTAGTAAATCCAGCCACCCATTACCACAATACAAATGATTACAGTTGTAATGATTTTAATTGGCAGCGGCCATGTGCCTGCCGCATTGAAATCCCAATTTACTTCAGATAAGTTCATGACCCTTTCCCCGACTTCTCATTAGCCTTTTTAATGCCCTGCTGCGCCAGCAGGGTAAAATCACTCAGCTGGGTACTGGCAGTTTTCTCTTTACCCTGAATGACATTCAAACGCGGTGCTGTAAGCCAGGGAGACATTTCGATAGCTCGCATATAGGCGGAAACGCGGGCATTGGATTGCGCCTTGCCAATAAAGGTCAGATTGTTTCCTGCCTGATTGAATTTAGTCAAATAAACACCTTCCGGAGCGGTTCGCGGCAGTTCATCGAACAAGTGTACAATCTGCGGCCTGCTTTCCTGTAATTGCTGAATGACTTCAATTTTTGTCAATAGCTTGTTTTTTTTCTGTTCAATATCCCTGATTTCCTTTATTTTCTTGTTCAGTACCTGGATCTCGGACTGCAACATTTGATTGCGCATGCTCTGGTAATCTTTCAGCCCCTCCATATACATATGCACCCCACCAAGAATCAGCAGTGTACCTATCACGGCCAAGCCAATCCCCACCAAAAAATCTTGCTGCTGCTGTTTACGCAGGTCTTCCCGCCAGGGAAGCAGGTTTATTTTTGCCATCAGTCGAAGCTCCTCAATGCCAGGCCACAGGCAATCATCATCGCCGGGGCATCATTACTCAGACTCTGAGGTTTCACCCGGCCTGACAAGGCCATATTGATAAATGGATTGGCGACAATTGCCGTCACTCCCAGACTCTGCTCGACCATTTTGGTCAACCCTGGGATAGATGAACAACCGCCGGCCAGTACGATACAATCGACACCTCGATTGGCACTGGAAGAGACGAAGAACTGCAGCGAACGGGCGATCTGTTGCACAGTGGCCTTTTTGAAGGGTTCGAGAACATCAGTGATATAATTGTCCGGCAGACCGCCATGTCTTTTTGCCAACCCCGCTTCCTCATAGGAAAGTCCATAACGGCGCTGTATTTCTTCTGTCAATTGCTTGCCGCCAAAGCCCTGCTCCCTGGTATACACGATACGGGAATTGTGCACTACATTGAGGGTGGCCATGGTAGCCCCGACATCGGCTATAGCAACGGTCTGAGCTTCAGCACCGTCCGGCACTTGTTCGGCCAGCAAGGCAAACGCATTTTCCATGGCAAAGGCTTCTACATCGACAATTTTGGCCTTCAAGCCTGCTTTCGCCAATGCTTCCACACGATCGTCAATATTTTCCCGTCGCGACGCAGCCAGCAATACATCCACCATTTCCTTGTTGCCTTCATTTTCGCCCAATACTTCGAAATCCAGACGCACTTCATCCAGCGAATAGGGGATATACTGATCGGCTTCGACCAGAATTTGATTTTCAATGTCCTCTTCAGCTAATGCCGCAGGCATGGTAATCATTTTAGTCATTACCGAAGAGCCGGCAACGGCGACACAGGCATGTTTGACACGGCTCCCGGACTGTTTCAAGGCAATCTTGATACCATCGCTGATGATATCGATATTGGCAATATTCTTGTCAATGATCGCATCCTGGGGCAAAGGCGCCACGCCATAACTTTCTACCCGATAGCGAGCCCCGGCTTTACTCAGTTCCAATATCTTTACCGCCGCTGTACTGATATCGACACCGAGGACAGGTATTTTCTTTCCACTAAACCAGCTCATAACCAAACCCTTATAACAACTTTGTTTGTATTTCTATTGAAAAAGTACAAGATTCGCCTCTTCTTTAAAGTCAAGCAGTTTTCCTTTTCAACAAAAGTATAGTAGCGTTTTTTTATTTTCATACTGCAATCCAGATATAATTGTCGAAATTGACATTGCCGGCTTTTTACAGCAATGCAAAGCTACAAACGCAAAAGACCGACAAGCTGAACAAGGATGCTCCTGGGCCGGTATGGTATCTAGAGCCTGCCGTGCCAGAATATTTTTAATGCCGGGGATGCAGGGGAAATTAAGGCTCTGGAGCATATGCTGCAGAATTGTCCAGATGGCGTTCTGTACACATGAATAGCGTTGCTTTGGCGGTATAAGAAAGCGATCCCCTTCAGCGTGCCACTGATTCTGACTGCAGACCAGTGTATATGCCGGCACAAACCAGGCACCTGAACTAAACTTGCGATACTGTACATGCCCTGTCATACTGATTTGACATCGGTTTACAGGCCGAAAATGATTTTAATTGAGCGATTTACTCTTCACATGTTTTAAATCTACTTTGTCAACCGTGCCCTGCCAACCGGGAAGCGGGAGTCCACTGCCATGGATTGCAATTACTGCGTCCTCCTTTAACTACTGCATGACGAAATCTGTCAATCCTTGATTTCGGTTATCGCAACCGGCATAACAATCTTTGAACTTAAGGATGACACAATTTGACCAAGCAGAATTAGTCATGGCGATGACAACAGGCGCACGACAGAAATTTTGTCTAAATGATAATCAATGGCTTGAGAGCATTGAAACTGACGGCACATCCTTGTTGCGGATGGCAGTTCATTTATAAATATTGGACCCTGAATTAGTCAGCGTCTATAACCACCCATTCATGGGGTGTTTTATTGAAACAATGGCTTGTGGCCATTGTTTATGCCGACACATTCCTGTGCCGGATCAGTTCCCGTCATTTATAGACGGGGACCAACTTAAAATGATTGAAAAATAAATAGCTGGGAATTGATTTTGACAAAAAATAATCTATTGTTGAAATTTGTGAAATGGTCGGTAATTTCTTTCGCAAGCTTTGCCTTCATGGCTGTTATCATTGGCTATTTTCTTATCGCCCGCTTTTCGGCAGACCTTCCTGATGTGCAGGTTTTGCGGCATGTGCAATATCAGATACCGCTGCGTATCTATAGCCGGGATAATTATTTGATCGCCCAATTTGGCGACAAGAAACGCACCCCGGTCAACATCTCTGAAGTCCCCCAGCAACTGATCGACGCTTTTCTGGCAGCAGAGGACGATCGTTTTTACAGTCATCCCGGCGTCGATTACAAAGGCCTGTTGCGAGCAGCCCTGCAGTTGCTGCTTACCGGTCAAAAGAAGCAGGGCGGCAGCACTATTACCATGCAGGTAACACGTAATTTTCTTTTGACACCGGAAAAAACCTATAGCAGAAAAATAAAGGAAATAATCCTTGCCTTCAAGATAGAGCGTCAATTTTCCAAAAATGAAATACTGCAGCTGTATCTGAACAAAATATACCTGGGGCATCACGCCTATGGTATCGCCGCTGCCGCCCAGGTATATTATGGCAAATCCCTGGCTGAATTGACTCTCGCTGAACAGGCGATGATTGCAGGATTGCCGAAAGCGCCATCCAAATACAACCCGGTCACCAATGCCAGCCGCGCCAGGCAGAGACGTAATTATGTCTTACACAGAATGCTGTCGCTCAATTATATTTCCCGACAGGACTATAACGACAACGTTCAGCTGCCAATCTCCGCAAAACTGCACCATCAAAAAGCCGAACTGTCAGCACCCTATGTGGCAGAGATGGTGCGCACGAAAATAGTCCGTGAATTTGGTGACCAGGCATATACCTCCGGTCTGAAAGTCTATACGACGATTCGCAAACCGCTGCAGCAGGCCGCTGACCATGCTTTATGGGCCGCCCTGCACGACTATGACCGCCGCCACGGCTATAGAGGTCACAAAACCCCGGAAAATGCTGAAGAGGCCTTGCTGCACAGCAGTAATGTCGGAGACACCCTACCTGCACTGGTGGAAAAAGTTGTCCAGAAAGAGGTGACAGCCCGCTTGAAAGATAATACGCGCATCGTCATTCCCTGGGAAAACATACAATGGGCGCGACAGTTCAAATCCCGAAACCGCCGAGGCTCAGCCCTTAAATCGGCATCCAGCATCATCAACCCAGGAGATCTGATCCGCGTCAGAAAACTGCCGGATGATACCTGGGCTCTATCGCAAATCCCCGAGGTGGAAGGCGCCTTTGTGGCGCTCAATCCAATTGACGGCGCAATTATCGCCCTGTCTGGGGGCTTTGACTATCGCCGCAACAAATTCAATCGCGTCACGCAGTCCAAGCGCCAGCCGGGTTCCGGCTTCAAACCGATCATTTATACCACGGCACTGGAAGAAGGTTTCACTCCTGCCAGCATCATTAATGATGCACCCATCGTCATTGCCGACCCGAACCAGGAAAGTGAATGGCGCCCGGAAAATTACAGCAGAAAGTTTTTTGGTCCCACCCGGTTGCGCATCGGATTGATAAAATCCAGAAACCTGATTTCCATTCGCCTGCTGCGCAAACTGGGCATCTCCAGGGTCATTGCCACCGCAGAGCGCTTTGGCCTGCAGCCGCAGCAACTGCCACGAAGCCTGTCCCTGGCACTTGGCAGCGGCTATGCCAACCCACTGCAGATGGCCAGGATCTATGCAGTTTTTGCCAACGGCGGATTTCTCATCGACCCCTATCTGATAGACCGGGTGGAAGCCAGCAACGGAGATATCCTGTATCAGGCCTTTCCAAAAATTGCCTGCCCGAAATGCAGCGAAAACCATGAATCGGGTGATGAATATGCATCGAGAATCATATCCCCGCAAATCAACTTCCTGATGAACTCCTTGCTCCGCGACGTCGTGCAACGGGGCACCGCCACCAAGGCGAAACAACTGGGAAGAAAGGATCTTGCCGGAAAAACCGGCACAACCAACCAGCAGCGGGATGCCTGGTTCAATGGTTTTTTGAAATCCACAATCACAGCAACAGCCTGGGTCGGCTTCGATAATTCAAGACCTTTGGGCAGCCGGGAAACCGGTGGCAAAGCCGCTCTGCCCATGTGGATCTATTTCATGCAAAAGGCTTTACAGAATGTTCCCGAACAACCATTGACACCTCCCGAAGGCATCATCCAGGCTTATATCGACCCCGGCAGTGGATTACTGGCAGCGCCCGACAGTAAATCCGGCATTTGGGAATATTTTCAGAAGGGACTTGCTCCTAGCGATTTTGCCTATCGTGAATCGACACAGACCAGGCAAAGCAGCGAAGTGTCGGTTGAAACGCTTTTTTAAATTCCCAGGCGCTCAGTCATCTATACTCTCCTTACTCAAAAAGGCAGGAGGCTGTAGGCAAATTATTTACATCCCTGTACCGGGTCTTTGCCGGTCTCTGACAGATCCCGTTTTCGTCAACGCCGGTCGAGCGGCACATAATCCCGCTGCCCGGGGCCGACATACAACTGTCTGGGCCGGCCAATACGGTGCGTTGGCTCAGACATCATTTCCAGCCAGTGCGATACCCAGCCTGCAGTGCGGGCAATGGCGAACATCACGGTAAACATATCGACAGGGATATTGAGCGCTTTATAGATAATCCCGGAATAAAAATCGACATTGGGATAGAGCTTCTTCTCGATGAAATACTCATCCTGCAGGGCATATTCCTCCAATGCCAGCGCTAGTTCGAACAAAGGATCGTTGTTGGAGAGCCTGTCTAGAACATCATAGCAGGTCTTGCGGATAATCGTTGCCCGCGGGTCGAAATTCTTGTAGACACGATGTCCGAAGCCCATCAGCCTGAAAGGATCATTGGGATCCCTGGCCTTGGCGACATATTCCGGAATCTTGTCGGCAGTACCTATTTCCGCCAGCATACTCAACACCGCTTCATTGGCCCCGCCATGGGCAGGCCCCCACAGAGCGGCAATGCCTGCGGCGATGCATGCATAGGGATTGGCGCCGGTACTGCTGGCCAAGCGTACAGTCGAGGTACTGGCATTCTGCTCGTGATCCGCATGCAGGATCAATAACAGATTCAACGCTTTTACGGCTACCGGATCAATATAATGCGCCTGATCGATGAATTTTTGCGATGGCAGGGAAAACATCATATTCATGAAATTCTCGCAGTATTCCAGATCCAGGCGTGGATACAGAAACGGCCAACCAACTGAATGCCGGTAACAGGCAGCCGCAATGGTGGGCATTTTTGCCAGCAGGCGCATCGCCGATATGCGTCGATGTTCCGGATCATTCATATTCAGTTCGCTGTGATAAAAAGCGGACAGTGAACCTACGACGCCTACCATCATGGCCATTGGATGCGCGTCATAGTTAAAGCCATCGAAAAAGCTTCGCAATGATTCATGCAGCATGGCATGGTGATTGATTTCACTGGTAAACCGGCCCAACTGCTGCTCATTGGGCAATTCCCCGTTCATCAGCAGATAGGCGACTTCCAGAAAGGTGCTGTGCTCTGCCAGTTGATCGATGGGAATACCGCGATACAGCAATATGCCGTTGTCGCCATCGATAAAGGTAATTGCACTTTTACAGCTGGCGGTGGAAACAAACCCCGAGTCATAGGTAAAAAGCCCCAGGTCCTTGTTCAGGCTGCTGATATCAAACGTATGATTGCCCAGAGTCCCTTTCAGCAAAGGATATTCAACCTCTTGTCCGGTTGCATTGTTCCTGATCAATACGCTGTCATCCGCCATATTTAGCACCGTTTAACAAAAAATTATATTGCATCGATCCAACAGACAGCGGCTATTTTCCATATCTCTGGCGGAACTTGTCGACGCGTCCGGCGGTATCTACGACTCTTTGTTTTCCTGTATAAAAAGG
>Ga0114931_10005718_pt1 | contig 15381 bp, 18 predicted proteins | sample 2SBtaG_FD_89579 | JGI IMG/M metagenome (GOLD analysis project Ga0114931, IMG submission 89579) | Deep subsurface microbial communities from Kolumbo volcano to uncover new lineages of life (NeLLi) - 2SBTROV14_V59a metaG | ecosystem: Environmental > Aquatic > Marine > Volcanic | place: Kolumbo...
CAAAAAGGCTAGTTTCCCCATTGTCGCCAGTTTTAGTATATATGCTCATAAATAATAAAAATCTTTTGATTACTAGATATGTTTTGTTGTATTAAACGCCATCAGAGACTTGTCCTGAACTTGTTGAAGGATGGCTATGAATTACGTTATTAATCTATATCATCTTACACGAAATTTAAAAAATGTAAAGTCATATAGACAGGCAGACAAAAATTTAATTCAAACTCTAAAACTTATCTAAGTTTCGCACGAAACTGCGATAAGGTCACAAATATAAAATTTTATAAGTTGACATAAAAGCTCGGAAGATCTGTCAGACTTTCCGAGCTCTCTTTGTATTCAAATCCTAATTTTATTCACTAGTTCATAACTACTAACACCACAAACTAGGTTCAAACGCTCACGATCCCGGCTATGATTAGAAAAGAAACAAACTGATAGCCAGCATCTATCATATAAACCACTAAAGACTTGTTGGTGTAGAGGGCGTTGTTAAAAGTAACCGTGGCTACAAATCCCAACCATGCAATAGCGCCAATTAGCACTCCCTCTCTAGCTGAGAGTACCCCTATCAACTGGATCATAACACTAAGCACGGTAGCTAAAATAATTGTAGATAAAAAACTACCGAGAATTGAATAACCATTGTTCTACAGCCTCATAATAGCTTATTTTTAAACTTCTGTCATAAGTCAAAAAATCTTTGACATTTTTGCCAGATTTTGCTAATCTATATCAAAATAAATAAACTATATTAGGAGGTATTCAATGCCAAATAATTCTTTAAAGCTTGATTTTAATCCGCCAGGCGACGGCAAAGAAACTCATGTATGTGATGCTTTCCGTGAAGGTTACTGGATATTCTACTGTTGTAAAGTATGTCCTCACCGGAGAAAGTTAAATTGGAGGACAAAAGAAATGAGAGTGATTGTGGGAAGTGAACCACAAATCTTTCATTCTGGATGTTATACCTCCAATGAATACAGAGAAGCGTTTGAAGACAGAAACTGAATAACCAAAAACTCCGAGGTTTAGATTGACTCAGAGTTTTTTTGCCCAAAATTAAAACAAAGGTTTTAAAGCTGGTTATTCAATAATGAGCTCTAGGCTATACTTAGCCTTCTGAGTCTTCTATAGGTTTATATAGCTATTTTTATTTTAAATTACTTACTAAAATTTTCTTTTAAGCCTTTTTTAATTTTTTTCTCCACGTATAATATCTGCCACCAATACTTGCCCTGTATATAGCCAAATATCATGCCTAAAATCGAGAGAACTATGGCCATGATATTATGAGCCAGTATCAGCTGTGACCAAGTTAAGCCTAAGCTGTATTTAAGCCAATCAACTTCGAGTAGATTAATATAAGCCACCTCAATAATAGCGTGCAGTAAAAACTGAGCTAACAAGCCAAACACAGTAAAGGCTAATATATAAATCTTCTTTTTCATAAAAAAGATAAATTATAGTTTCTTCTTCATCTCCCCTTCATACTCTGGGAAGTAGTGGCCTATGTCAGTTAAATTGAATTTTTTCAGTATTGACTCTTTGGGTTCATGTTCAAGCAGAAACTCAAATGATTTAACAATCAATTCATCCGGACTCACAGCTCCTGCGCAAATATTTTGCCAATCATCTTCATAGAGCTTGACTTCATGCTTAGTAGAGTTCTGGTCTTTTACTGCAACTATAAAAATCCAGCCACTGTCTGTCTCTCGCTTTTCTTTTATGCTTATATCAGCCATAATCAGTTACTATTCATTATCCTGATAATATCATCTGAGTCATACAGATTCAAGCCAACCCCATTAGGCCCATAAGAGCCAACTACCACTCGTAAATTGCCATCTACCGTGTAATCTGTGTCAAAAAAATAATTATTGCCCCAAGGATCAAGAGGTATCAGCCCTATATATGGCCCAGCCCAATTCCGATAATTACCGTCAGTTTGAACCAGGCCTGCTGCACCTGTGGTCAAGCTCCATCTGACTTTCCAGATTTTACCCAGTGGCTCGCCCAGGCAGGTTTAGATTCCATTTCAGTCAACCCAGATGTTGTCTTGACGACTAGACTTAATTTAAGTAAGATTAGATAATTAAGTTATTTAGAAAGATGATTGAGTGGTTGTCCTAATATTTATCGGGATAAAATCACCACATTTATCCAGCTCTAAACTGGAAAGGTGGCCGAGTGGTTTAAGTCGCACGCTTGGAGAGCGTGTGTAGCCGAAAGGTTACCGCGAGTTCGAATCTCGCCCTTTCCGCATTGACATTTTTTTCTTTTAATAGGAGAGAAAATTTTTCTGTTTTGGCTATTCCGCTTTTGGCGGAATTACGGAAGCAGTTTATCCGCCTCTAGCGGACTCTATTATTAATCGCAAAAAGGTAATTTTTTTTCAAACTCAGTATGAGAAAACGTCTCTACTGAATTTTTTGTTTTTTCGGGCTTCGTCCGATTTTTTTGTGAGGCTTTTATTTTATTAGTTGCCCTTGACCCACCCAACCCATTCGCAGGCACCGCTAAGGAACTCCCATTAATATATTGCATAAAATTTATGGCTATGATACTATAAATATATTAAAGTTACTAAATGATAATAAATGTTATGAATAGCAATAAACCTTATTTATCCACAAATGAAATAGCAAAGATGTTTAATGTTAAGGCTATTACTATTCATCGTTGGGAAAAACGAGGACTCCTGAAATCTTATCGCCCCAATCCAAAGGGTAAAAAATTTTTTGATAGAGAAGGGGTTTTGAAAATGATCAAAAATAATTCTTCAATTTTAGATAGAATTACTCTTTTAGAAAATTCTCAAAATTTAAAAATTGGGACCAAAGCTAAAAATTTAAAAATCATTAAAGAAAAAACAGAGTTTTTAATTCCTAAAACTTTAGTTATTAATACTGATATTTTCAGCCAACTAATCGAGGATAATAAGATTTTAGATCCCTTTAATTATAATTGGTCAAAATTTCAAATGTTAAATGAGTATCAAAAAATAATTTTTGAAAAAATTAATCAAGAATTTGGTCATAAACCTTTGGTCATCAGAAGTTCGGCGACTTGTGAAGATTCACCATTGTTAAGTTTTGCCGGACAATACTCAAGTTTTCTAAATATCAATGGTGAAAAAAATATTATCAATGCTATTAAATTATGTTATCAATCGCTGTTTAGCGAAAATGCTAAGATTTACGCAAAAATAAATGGCATCAGATTGGAATATGAAAGCATGGCTATCGCTATTCAAGAATTAGCTCCAATAAAAATCGCTGGCGTAATATTTACTGCCGACCCTGTAAATCAAGACGATAAAAAAATAATTTTAGAATATACTGAGGGTTTGGGCGACTCGGTAGTTAGTGGTCATCAAAAGCCGATATCAAAAGTAATTAAAAAAGCCGAAGTTGATAATTTACAAAATGGATTTTTTAAGAAGTTATCAAAAACAGCATTAGAACTTGAAAAAATATTTGGCAACCCACAAGATATCGAGTGGGGTTGGGATGGTAAAGAAATTTATATTTTCCAAAGTAGGAACATTACCACCCTGGATAAACAGCCAAAAATTACAAATAATGACATTAGTAAAAATAAAATTATAGGAGTTGGTATTAACGCTTGTAGAGGTGTGTCAGATGGTATTTTAAAGATTATAAACAAGACCAAAGATTATGATAAAATAAAAAAGGGTGATGTTGTATTTGTAAATTGCAAAACCGACATCTCTTTGGTTTTAAAAATCCCCCTTATTAACGCTTTGATAATTCATGGTGGGATTCTTTCTCATTTTGCCGTAATAGCAAGAGAATTTAATATTCCATGTCTTACCGAACCAATGATAAATAGTAAAAAGATAGAAATATATGAAAACAAAAAAATTATTGTCGATGCAATAAAAGGAAAAATATTGACTTATTAAAAATATGGAACTACAACTTTTTATTTATAAAAATATAGCCCTTCATTTTTATTATTCTAAAGATAGCGTCGATGGGGGAGTAATAAATAGCAAAAACATTTTTGTCTATTTCCCCGGACTACCTCAAATAATTGATGAAGATTTTTTTGTTGATAAAGTTAATAAAGACACTGCCTTTTTTAGCGTTTATTATATGGGGAGCTGGTTAAGCGGTGGCAGCTTTACTTATGAAAATTGTCAAAAAACAGTGGAATTAGCGGTTGAGTTTGTAAAAAATAAACAAGGAATAAAAACTTTTGATGATAAACAGATAAATTGGAACTACAGTAATTTATATGCCATGGGTTACAGTTTCTCAGGTAATCCTGTTATGTCCGCTAAAATAACTAAAAATGATGTGAAAAGTGTTATCTTGTTTGCTCCATTACTTTTTTTACACAAAAAAGAAGTTCTGGAATATCTGAAAGATAAAGAAGCTATAGATAATTTTTATGGTTTTAGCTTATTTTATTTAGAATTTCTTAGACGAGGTTATAAATTTGCGTTCAGGGGCATAGAAAAGAAAAGCTGGAATAAATATTTTTCCGGGAAAGAATCAAAATCTCTTGTTAAGACAAATAAAGATTATCCCGACATTATTATATTTCATGGGAAATCAGATGAAAAAATTAATTATGCAAGTTCATTATTTTTTCAAAATGAAAAACATCCCGAGACAAAAGTTTTCCTTAAAGACGAGGTTGGGCATAATTTAGAAAAACTCTTTGATATAAACCAAATCAATAAAATAATCTAATTATGAAAAAACGAATAGTTTTTATAACCGATTGCGCCGATGTGGCCTATAATGAACTAAGGGGCGTGATTTTAGATAATATCAAGAATGATGAAATAATAATTGAACCAGTTGTGTCGGTTGCAACATTTTCAATTATTGATGGAAATTTTGTTTTGCGTTTAATAGCCGAGGCTTATCCTAAAGGCACTGTTTTTTCTATAATTTTAAATCCCTCTAAAGAAAGACCGGCTCGTTTAATTGGAAAAACAAAGAAAAAAGATATTTATTTCATGGGAGCAAATACCGGTATTTTCACCTGGCTTTTTAGGGATTTTGGTGTAGAGGAATTATACGAATTAAACGATCCCGGATTTTTCCCATTCGGTGGAAAATATGTTCACGCTCCTGCGGTAGCACAGATAGCGATGGGAAAACCTTTAAAAGATATGGGGCATCCATTTGACATCGAAAAAATCGTCAAAATTGATATTCCAGTCGGCACTATTGTCCACAGTGATAATTTCGGACTGATGAAATTTACTGGTGAATTAACTGGATTAAATGAAGGTGATAAATTAGAAGTTATTGTTAACGAAAAAACATTAAAGGCAGTTTATGCCAAAAGAATGATGAGTCGAGAAACTGGAGAATGGGTAATCTATCCCGGAAGTTCTTTCGGTTTACCGGAATTAGGCAAGGTGCGAGAAAACGGAGCTGAACAATTAAAGGCAAAAATTGGAGATATAATTACTTTCAGAAAAGTTTAGATTAGATTGCCGAAAACCATCTAAAACCAAAAAAAAACCCAAGATTATTAGTCTTGGGGCTATATTTTGTTTAGTTTCAATGTCCTCTCAGGTGATCGGTAACGATTTTAAAAAAATCGTCGTTTTGAGTCTTGGAGAAGATTCTTAAAAAACCGTAAGTGATCATCCGATGTTTGATACACCACTTCTCGGTTGATATCACCTGAGCGGTATTTCCGGTCGGCGTGCCGTATCAACTCTGACTGCACTTCTCCCGCATATTGGTAGAACTCGTCATGTACCCAGCGAGCTGCAAGATCAACAATCCGGTAAGTCGTCAATGGCGTGTTGAGCACGCCTCGTAGTTCCATTTCGCGATGAATCGGCGTTCCCTTGTAAATGAACATTTCGCTCGCGAGTTGTACCAATGCTGGTTTGTCTTCCGTTTTCTCGATAAAAGCGATGTTGTCCATCAAAGTTTCCAGCGTTGACAGCGGATGGAACATGATAACACCGGAGTTTACTTGGATTCCGAGCGATTTTGCTAGTTTAACCGCTCGGATATTCTGCTCCACGGTCGTTCCTTTATGAAAAAGTTTCAAGTCTCGCTGTGAACCAGTTTCACAACCCAGGTAAACACGTTTGAGTCCAGCTTCCTTTAATAACCTAAATAGCGGTTCCTTTATCTCGGTTACTCGCGCATCAAACCGTAGTTTAACATCCAATCCTCTCTTGATGATTTCGCAGGCAATCTTTTCTGCCCTTGACGGATCAACGCCAACAAAATCATCATCGGCTAACTGAATGTTACGGAAGCCCCTCTCATGTTCGGCTGCAATTTCGTCAACCACTAGTAGGGGGTCTCGTCCGCGCCACCAGTTGCCTTTCTTTTCTCCGTAGAGAGCAAATGTTGAACAAAAAGTACAACGGGCGTAGCAACCTCTGGACGAATTCACCATCAACCAATCAGTCGGCTCGTGCTCTAGACGGATTGGTCCGGGCAACACATCTAGATCAACAAGTTCCCCCGCCGTTCTGCGCACAACACTACCATCAAGCCAGGAAATACTTGGCACCGCCCCATATCCTAGACCGTTGTACTTCGCCTCAACGAGCCGGAGCATAGGAAGTTCACCCTCGCCTCTAACCACCACGTCAGTCGGAGTCAACCGCAAGGTTTCTTCATCCCAAAACGTAGCGGAATAGTCGCCGGCTACAATTAGCGTATCCGGATGAGCCTCACGCACCATTTTCATCGCACATGTCACCGGATTGTTAAAAGCGTCCTCAAGTGTTTTGGCTTTTAGATAATTCTCGGACAATTCTAGACCGATAAACTTAAAGCCGACAATATCGAAGTGTTTGGTTTCCAAAACCCGCATAACATATTCTCGTCCCAAAAAACGCTCTTCTAGGATTTTCACCTCGCATCTCGCCTGTTGTAGAACAGCGGCGATGTATCCCATCCCAATTGATTGTTTTTTGCTGGGCCAGAAATCAATCGGGTAGCCCAGATCAAGATTAACCAGTGCTATTCTCATTTTTGTTCCTCCTGTTTGAGTTAGGGGTGTTTGGAATTAATGCCAAGCACCCCGTCTTTAGGTTAACACCGACTCCGAGCCAAGCGGTAGCAGAATCGCTGTCACTTCTGTGCCCACTACTTTGCGAAAAAGCTGAAAGTGCCTTTTGTTGTTGATCCCTCCCAAATGGACACCTCCTAGCCGATGTAGAAGGTAGCAATTCCAGACGAAATGGACGATATCCAATGTTTTTACGAACATTGAATTTCTCAAGTGAAATGGCAAAGCGGAAAGAAATTCCTCTGTCGTTATTGCTGAAAGTTTTTCAGCAAAACTTTGAGGAACACCCACCGGAGCGATCTCACTACTGAGCAGTATCTGGCACTCAGGAAACTCCTTATCGAAAAATGTTTTATATGCCTCAATCGATTCTCGTGTCGTTGAGACACTCCAATCATTTTTCAGAGTTGTCAGAGTATCCTCAAACCAGACAATAAATCCTAATCCACTCGAGGATTTGCAGAGAATTCTCGCTACCTCAATGTACTGCCTAAGGTACACCTTTGGTTTAGTCCCCAAGAGAGTCGAGAAACAGATAGGTACGCCCTTGGTGATTTTTGTTGGTCCGATTACATCAGCAACTTTTTTGTCTTTATGAAGCTGCTGAATACTCTCCGACAGATTGATTTTCCCTAAGCATTGTTGAATAGGAAAACTTTCCATTGTCAGTCGATCTGAACCCATGCCCAACCGTTCCACTAGGGTTAGGAATGGCAGATTACTAAAATCTGCCATTCCTATTTCAGTCATGGTTGCGTTTAGACGCTGGCAATCCAATTTTAGGAAGTCAATGATTAGCATCACTTTCCTCCTTTCATTGGAAGTTGCGGAAAAGAGATTTTCATCGCTTCCCGAACTTCTGCCAGTGTTTCCGCCGCAACCGCTCGAGCTCGTCTAGTACCGGTAGCAAGAATATCCCACACGAGATCCGGCTGTGAGGCGTACTGCTGCCTTCGTTCTCGAATCTCAGCGAGATGATCATTCAGATTTTTGGCGAACTGTACTTTGCATTCCTTACATCCTCGGGCAGCAGATTCACACTCTTGACGAACCAGGGGTGTGTCACTGGGCGAAAAGATCGACCAGTATTTGAACGTAAAGCATTCATCAGGATGGCCCGGATCCTTGCGGTAAGCCCGCTTGCGATCGGTGACCATATTGAGAATGCGGCGTTCAGTTTCCTCAGGAGAATGAGCAAACGCGATTAAGTTATCGATACTTTTGCTCATCTTGTTATCCCCTTCGGTACCAACAAGGATTGGCACTTCTCCGACTAATGGCTGGGGAAGTGCAAATACATCCTTGCCAAATGTTCGGTTGAACGAACGCACAATTTCCCGAGTCTGCTCAATGTGGGGCAACTGATCCTGTCCGACAGGAATCAAGTCAGCCTTGAAAGCCAAAATGTCGGCGGCCTGAGAAACTGGATAACCTAAGAACCCGTAACTCATGTTCGTGACCCCATAGGTCCTCGCTTCATCCTTGACAGTCGGGTTACGCTGGAGGCGCGCAAGCGTAACCAGAAACGAGAAGTACATGGTTAACTCCGCGAGTTCAGGCACTTGTGACTGAACAAAGAATGTGTTTTCCGGTTTGAGACCTACACCAAGGTAGTCGCACATCACATCGAAGACATTGCTTTCGATAGAGGCGTGGTCTTCAAGATGATTGGTGAGCACCTGAAGATTGGCGATGATGAAAAAACATTCGTATTTGTCTTGAAGACGAATGCGGTTCTTCAGCGTTCCGACATAGTGCCCGAGATGCAGCTGACCCGTTGGTCTGTCACCCGTTAAAATTCGTTTCTTTCGTTGCATGACTTTTCTCCTTTTCTGTCTGCACCTTGTCATTGCTGACGTGGCTGGGTTGGGTTGGAACGAGCTTGCGATACTCGGCGGGATAATCCCTACGCAATACCGCAAGCCATCTGCCTGCTTTCGCCTTTGAAATATCTTTGCTTTCAGCAAAAACCATCTCATAGGCAGCCGATGGACTACTACTTGCCTCCACAAGAGTAACAATACTCTCGTGATGAGGATGCAAGCACACCGTGCTGATCTCTTCTGAAGATCGTTGTATAGCTTGTACTCCCTAGTCTACTTGTTAAAGAGCTATTTATAACAGGAAACCATTTCCTATTAATATACAAAATTACATCTTTTTGCTTATTTTGTCAATATATCGCAGGTGTATTCTACCCCCAAGTGCATAAAATTGTAAAAAGACCCCATAGGTTAGGTATAATAGAAGTGTTACAAACCATTAACCTAAAACACTATGAGGTCATACAGTCAGTTTACCCAAGAAGAGAAAAATTTTACTATCAGTCCTAAAGCACAGAGGCTTAACCCAGCAGGAAATAGCTAGAGAGCTGGGTTAAGAACCAATCGTCAGTATCACGAGAGCTTACGAGAAACAAAAAAGAGAATGGCAACTACCATGCGGGCTATGCTAAAAGAAAAACACTTAAGCGCAAAGCAGCTGCTAATCAAAGACTTAGACGTATAGAGAACGACCCCTGGCTCAAAAGATACATTATCAAAAAGCTAAAAAAGTATTGGTCTCCAGAACAAATAGCCGGACGAGTCAGAAAAGACCATAATATTATTGTCTGCCATGAGACTATCTACCAGTATATCTATAACCAGAGACCTGATTTGAAAAAATATCTTCGCTGTAAGAAAGGCAAGTATAGACGGAGATATGGTACTAAAAAGCGTGAAAAACAAGGAGAATTAGCTAAAAAGAAAAGAATTGATACGAGGCCTGAATGTATTGATGATCGTGAAAGGATTGGAGATTGGGAAGGTGATACTGTGATGGGAGAAAAAGGAACCGGAGTATTCGCCACCCACGTGGAACGTTTGAGTGGCTATTGTATGATTGATCGATTGGAGAGAGCTGTCGCCGAGCTGTTCAAAGATCAAACCATTACTCGGTTTAAGACGCTTCCTCAGAGTAAAATAAAAACCATTACATATGATAATGGAAAAGAAAATGAGAGACATGAGACTATAGAGGAAAAGCTTGGTGTAGATATATACTTTGCATACCCCTATCATTCATGGGAGCGTGGATGTAATGAAAATTTTAATGGCCTGATACGACATTTTATCCAAAGAAGTCTTCTTTTGCCCATGTTACGGGGGAAGATACGAAGCGAATAGAACGTCTTCTTAATACTCGACCACGTAAAAGATTAGGCTACCTAACTCCGGTGGAGGTCTTTAGAAAAAATATGCACTTGGCTTAGAATTTAAGGCTTCTATCTGTCATTTACGAATTATTTAAAGACCATTTTAATTATCAGCATACATTTATTGATACTTTTACCAGGGTTAGAGGGTTAGAACTTAACAGCAGAGCCTGATAGTTTAGCAGCGCAATTATCCTATACAAAAATTAAAGCTAGATTGCCTTTTGCCATAGCAAGTATTAATACAGATAATGGTGGTGAAAATGGTAAGGCTTTTAAAGAACAATTAAGACAAGATGATATTATTCATTTCTACTCTAGAACTGGCACACCAACTGACAATCCTAGGGTAGAAAGATCACATTTAACAGATGATAATGAATTTTGGAAAAGAGGGCATAATTATCGTAGGTTTGATGAGCAAAAGAAAGCTCTGTCTAAATGGGAATATGTTTACAATTACATTAGACCTAATCAAGCATTAGGTAATTTAACACCTATACAATTTTACAAGCTGTGGAAAGAAAATCCAAATAAAGCTTATACAATTAAAGATAAATACAAACAATATCTAGAAAAACAAAGAAAAAGACAATCTACTGCTAGAAGACTTAAAAACAAGAATCAGATGGAAAAATTAATGAATTTTATTGATGCTAAATTAACACCTAAAACCATACAAAAAGTCGATCTACAACCTTACAAATATGAATTAATTAAGTGTGAATTATGTTCATGGACTTGAACAATAGTAGCCAAAAGCCCAATAATAGCTATTACTACCAAAAGCTCAATCAATGTGAATCCTTTCTTTTTTTTAAATAATTCAAAATATCTCATATTTATAATTTAATATTATCACTATCTGCCTATTTTTTAAATAAAATCACATAAACTGCTTGACATATCCACAATGAATGCTATTGTGCTTGGTTAAACATTTGATATAATTTTTAATAAATAAATTGAACTTTTAAATAAAGGGGTCTAGCATGAAAAAAATGGAAAAATACCATGTTTTAAAAGAACCAATTAATTTTCTTGCAAAAAATGATCATGAAGCTATTAATTGTTTATTTAACGAAATAAACAATTCCGGAGAATATAAACTAATGAGAAAAGGGGGTCTTACTTTTTTCTCTGGCTATGTTGATCTGGAAAAACAAGAAATTACAGGGAGGCATCTTACGCATAGGCAAAATATTAATCGCAAAAATGGCCATCATTAATTTTTCACCCCCTGTCAGGTTACAGGAGGTACTTTTATAACAAAAACAGCCCCAATCCCGAAAAATCGGAAGGGACTGTTTTTTTGATTGATTTAGATCAATTAATTTTCACGTGGGGGTCTAGCTTCGTTCACAGTCAAAGTACGACCGTCAAGCTCTTTTTGATCCCACATATCAATAGCAGCTTTAGCTTCGTCTTCAGAACTCATCTCTACAAAACCAAAACCCTTAGAACGGCCTGTGTCTCTTTCTGTGATTATCACAGCAGATTCTACAGTACCGGCTTGAGCAAAGGCTTCTTTAAGATCATCTTCTGTGGTCTTGAAGTTAATGCCACCAACAAATAATTTTTTGTTCATATTCGCGGTAATTATATTTAATGTAAGTCCGACCTGCTCTCGTTGTGCCATTTACATATAATCCGCGAAAAACGAATAATAAACATGAAACTTTGAGAAAACTTACTAACTTGATAAAGATACACTATATTAAGTAATGTGTCAACCCCGTTAGAAATAGGATGCAGACATCTGCGTCCGCTATTTCTAACGGGGTCAACCCTACCTTACAGGCAGAGGTTTCAGCTTATCCTGGCTATAAAGCTCAGGGTCTATGGTCCTGGTAAAGCATTCTCTTCCTATGCCATGCTCAAAGTTACCACTAAAGCCTCTAGGGGAGAATCTTTCTTTTGGGCTCATGTTTTGCACCTTGCTTTGTGTGGAAAAATAAGCGCATAACTTAAAGTCTAAATCTCCCAAGGCTTGATATTCATAAGGCTCGTCAGTTTCTGGATCCAGTGGCGCTTGCCAGCCAGATATGTCATCTTCCAGCTCAGCCAACTGGTCAGGCAAAGCTGCTTTCTGCTGCCAAAAATTTAAAACTTGGCTTTGGATGACTTGTAGATCTTCTACCCGCTGCTGATCAAAACGAATCTGCCTCTGCTTAGCTGGTGAGCCCACTATGAAAAATCCAGCCACTATGCTAGCCAATATAACTCCAGATGAAATCCAAGCTGCCAGCTTTGGCAGCTGGCTAGACTTTGAGCGATCGCGCCTGATATCCCAGAGATAGTAGCCAAACACTCCAGCCGCCACTAGTAAAACCACCAAAACTTTTAAACCGAACCTTAGGGACAGCTCGCCGCCTAAAAAATTAAAGATCAAAGTAATTAAATCAACAATAATGATAATAGCTGAAATAAACAAAGTCAGATACAAAAGCCACTTGCGGGCTTTGATTTCACTTTTTTCAATATTTAATTTTATGTCTTTACCTAGCAGCCAAGTCATTAGTATATAAACTGGCCAGACTACTATTAAAGAAGCTGTTGACCGCTGTGTTGCACTGGTTGAGCCGGACATAAAGAAATCTAGCTGATCAGGCAGCCAGATGTTGATGTACTGAAACAACAAAGTCAAAAAACTAATCACTGCCACATATAGCATAGCAGTAGCTAGCAGGTATGAAAACACGTCTCTAGGCGTGCTTTTTGGCGCATCACTCATATATATATTATAAACTATCTAAGAATAATTGCAATTTATTCTATTATTCACTCAAACAATTATTAAAAGCCTTGACTTGTATATTATATTCAGCTACTAAAGCTTTGAGTTTATCTGCTTGCTGGTCGTACTCCTTAACTAGCCTGTTATACTCAGCTACTTGACTGTTGTATGCGTCTGCTTCCTCTTGGGTAACATCTCCCTGCGGCTTTTCAGAGTCAAGCATGACAAGTTGCTTTTGAACCCTGGATCCTAAACTATCTAAACTAGCCTGATTTACATCAATTCTGCCAGCTAGAGTCTTTTCAACGCTGGGACACAAACTCAAGGGCCGGCCAAACTCCTGCACTGCTAGCCAAGTAGTCTCACCTTCAAAAACTCCTTGTCCTACAGCAATTCCTATTTCAGTATAATCAGGCATTAGGATATTTTCCCTGTGTGGCGGAGAATCCATCCAAGCTCTGACTAAATCAGCATCATCTGCATAGTTGCCTAGGGCTAGATTTTCACCGATTTTGATAAACTCATAGCCTGCTGCTTCTATTAAATCACCAGGATTTACACCTTGCGGCGAAATATGCTCAAAATACTGGTCCTGGAACATATCTTGCACTTTTTGCCTGGCTGCTTCATTGAGTAAGGCATTAGCTTTCAGTGGAGCCAGCCCTTGCGCTACACGCTGTAAATTAGTAGCTTCTATAGTGCCTGTTTCTGTTAAGAAAGAAGCAGGGTTGTCGAGCAACTGACGCAAAGGCTCTGGAGTTCTGATTTCTTTTTTTATTTTTTCTATGGTAGCATCAACCTCCTGTTTTTGGCTTATATCATACACCACTTCTTCTAAACCTGGCAGTTTATTACTTATCTGGGAGGCTAGATCGTTGCCCAGTTTATCAATTCTTTCTTGGAGCAAAAACCCGGCCCCGACTAGAAAAATAATTAGCAATATAAGTAAATATTTCTTCATATCCGGTAGTAGAATTTCGACTTATTTTTATTAAGCCGACATATTCAAATTATACTAAATATTATTATTTAAACTTTAAGCCCAGTATATACTATTTAGACCGACCTTGTCGGTCCTGTCGAAATTTCACTACTGGGCATTAGTTTATCTTAATACTTTTAAGCTTTTTTTAAAAGTATTAATCACAAAAAAAAGATTCCTTGGCCTACAAAGAATCTTTTATTCTAAAATAATATTAAAACAATATCTCTATTTCAGCATTTTGCCTAAGTGTGTTTATGTGAGCAGTAATCGCGCTGTTCTTTTTTTGATTTACTAAAGAGCTTTCTACTTGGTCTCTTACCTCGTCTAAAGGCGGTAACCCTTGATTAGTGCTTGCAGCCTGATAATAAGACTGCTTAACCTCTTCTTCTGTAACTGCAAAATCTTGGCCTTTGAGCTGTTCATTCAAATACTTTTGAATAGTTATCTGCTCTGCCAAATCCTGGCGTAAAAAATCTAGGCTTATACCATTTACTGCCAAACGCGCCTGCAAGGCCTCTTCGCCTCTGGCTTGGGCTAAAATATTTTGATACTGGTTTTCTACTTCCTCTGCACTAGCTACAAAGCCATCCAATCCTGCTGCTTGAAACAAAAGCTCAGAATTTATCAAATCATCAAGTACCTGACTTTTAACTTGGCTGTTAGCTTCGTCATTTACTTGTTCTGGGCTAACCGGCTGGCTGCCAAGCTGGCCCGTGACCACGCTAAAGCGCACATCAAAACTCTTTCTACTTATGCTTTTACCATTAACCACGGCTACTGCCTGGCTTTCAACTCCCTCGACTGTCCCATTGTCGGGATTTATTGAACCGCCAAATAAAGAATCTTTAAACAAAAATCCTAATCCAAGCACTACTACCAAGCCAGCGCTGCCTAGCCAGATGGCTAAATGCTTGCCTTTCTTGGGCTTTAATTCTACAGGATTTTCTGGGCTTTCAGTAGAAGTTTGATTTTCTTCTGGTTTTTCGATTATATCTCCACTTTCCGGATTTTCCATATATTTTGAAATTAGTTATTAACAACTTTAAGTATACTCAGTTTAGCACAATTATTAAAAAATAATAAATACTATACGTGCAATCTTTAAGTTACCGTCTTTGTATTTCCAAGACCAGTTATATTATATGTTACAAATGATAAAAGCCCCAGCTGCAGCGCTGGTGTCAAGCCTATATTAAACAGAGGTATGATCGGCATCAAATCATTATAACTCCACCAATTAGTTTTTATGGCGAAAACTTCTATCAAGACAGCAGCTGCCAGACCAAACACTAAAGACCACCACAGCCGCTGCCTAAAATAACTATTTTTAATAAATAATATGGCCAAAACAGTAATAAAAGTGGCATCAAACAGTGTGGCGCGCCATAAGTGAAATTGGGTTATTGGACCGCCTTGAAAATGGGCGTACAG
>Ga0114931_10005719_pt1 | contig 15379 bp, 14 predicted proteins | sample 2SBtaG_FD_89579 | JGI IMG/M metagenome (GOLD analysis project Ga0114931, IMG submission 89579) | Deep subsurface microbial communities from Kolumbo volcano to uncover new lineages of life (NeLLi) - 2SBTROV14_V59a metaG | ecosystem: Environmental > Aquatic > Marine > Volcanic | place: Kolumbo...
CGGCACACCGGCTTCGACGAGCACCGCCTTGGCGAAAGCTTTGGAGGCCTCCAGACTTGCCCCTCTACGATCGGGACCAAAAATGTTCAGACCTCGCTTTCGGAATTCGTCGACAATGCCGGCCGCCAGCGGCGCCTCGGGACCGACAAGCGTAAGATCGGCACCGATTTCCTCCGCCAGACGTGCCAGCCCCGCGATGTCGTGTGCCGCTACCGGCGCACATTCGGCGACGCTCGCGATGCCGGCCGATCCGGGTGCCGCGACGACTTGATCGACACCGGGCTCGCGAGCCAGACGCCACGCCAACGCGTGTTCGCGTCCGCCACTGCCTACCAGCAGCACTTTCATAGATCGTGCCCTCGTTTTGCGGGTGCCGACTTCATGCTCGCACGCACCTCAGTGACGGAAATGCCGTACGCCGGTCACCACCATGGCCATACCGGCGGAGTCGGCAGCCGCGATCACTTCGGCGTCGCGAATGCTTCCTCCCGGCTGGATCACGGCCGTGGCGCCGGCATCGGCGCACACCTGCAAACCGTCGGGGAACGGGAAAAAGGCGTCGGAGGCCACCACCGATCCTTCGGTGGGACGACCATGTTCGTGCGCGCGCGCAACCGCAATGCGCGCGGAGTCGACGCGGCTCATCTGTCCGGCACCGACACCGGCGACCGCGTCGGCATGCGACAGCACGATGGTGTTTGATTTGGCGTGCTTGCAAATCTTCCAGGCGAAATTCAACGCGTTCAGCTCCGCCGGCGTCGGCGCGCGTTTGCTCACCACTTCGCAGTCGGACGCTCGCGTTTCCATGAGGTCGCGGGTCTGTACCAACAACCCGCCGAGCACTCGCTTCATATCGAACGCATCCTCGCCCCCCGACAGCCTCGGATCGACTTCCAAGAGGCGGACGTTGCGCAGCTTTTTCGTTTCCGAAAAGATCGCCAGCGCGCCTTCGCTGAAGGCCGGCGCGAGCACGATTTCGAGAAAGAGGTCCTTCATCGATGTTGCCGTGGCCTCGTCCAATTCGCGGTTGAAAGCGACGATGCCTCCGAAGATCGACACCGGATCGCAAGCGCGCGCCTTCGTGAACGCCTCCGGCACGGTCTCGGCGACGGCCGCGCCGCACGGGTTGGTGTGCTTGATCACGATGCAGGCGGTCTCGTCGAACTCGGCGGCGAGCCTCAGAGCCGCATCGGCGTCCACGATGTTGTTGTAAGAGAGTTCCTTACCCTGCAGCACGCGTGCGTTGGCAATCGAGGGGCCTTCGATCGCCGGGGCTCTATAAAACGCCGCCTTCTGGTGGGGGTTTTCTCCGTAGCGCAAGCGTTGCACCAAACGCCACTGCTGGTGGAGGGTCTCCCCGAAGCCGGCGTCTTCGGCCCGCCCTAGATAATCGGCGATCATGCCGTCGTAGGCGGCCGTGGCTTGGAAAGCCTTGCGTGCCAGGCGGCGTCGCGTTGGCGCTCCCACCTCACCTTCCGCGTCGATTTCGGCGAGTACACCGGCGTAGTCGGCGGGATCCACCACGACGGCAACGTCATGATGATTTTTGGCGGCCGAGCGAACCATCGACGGCCCGCCGATGTCGATGTTCTCGATCGCTTCCTCGAAGCTACAGCCTTTCGAGGTAACCTCGGCAAAGGGGTAGAGATTGACGCATACCAAATCGATCGGGACGATGTTGTTTTCATCCAGTTGTCGGCGATGCTCACTCAGGTCACGGCGGGCGAGGATGCCGCCATGGATCTTCGGATGTAGAGTCTTGACGCGGCCGTCGAGAATCTCGGGAGAACCGGTATGATCGCTGACATCGGTCACCTCGACACCCGCCTCGCGCAACACCCGGGCGGTACCGCCGGTGGAAAGTATTTGCCAACCTCGTTCGCACAGGCCACGGGCGAAATCCGTCGCCCCGCTCTTGTCGCTCACGCTGATAAGTGCTGTCTTCACGTTCTCTTCCTCTCCTCGCTTTGACGCCTAGCCCGCGACACGCGGTACCCGTTTGCCGACACGGGCCACCAATTCATAGGCGATCGCACCGGCTTTGGTCGCCACGTCTTCGGTGGCGTTGTCGGGTCCCCACATTTCGGCGAAATCCCCGACCTCGACGCCCTCGACGTCCGTAACGTCGATCATCGTATGATCCATGCATACCCGTCCGACCACCGGCGCCAAGCTTCCGCGGATGCGCGCGGCGCCGAGGTTCGACAGCGCCCGCGGGTACCCGTCGGCATAGCCGCACCGAAGGGTTGCGATACGACTCCGGCGCGCGGTACGGAAGGTATGGCCGTAGCTGACTCCTTCTCCCTTCCCGAGTTCGGCGATCCGCATTACCGGGGCCTGCAGGCGCATCACTCGGCGTAGACGAGCTTTGCCGACGAGCGAAGGGTCGGGAAACAGCCCGTACAACATGATGCCCGGTCGCACCATGTCCAGGTGTGCTTGCGGACGAGACAAAATGGCAGCGCTGTTGGCGAGATGGAACTTGATCCCGCCCTCCCCTCCCGCGAGCGTTTGCCGTACTCGCGCGAGAGCCTCCAGCTGACCGCGGGTCACTTCGCCTGTAACAGATTCGGCGCACGCAAAATGCGAACATACACCGGCCACCTCGATCCCCGCCTGCCCTCGCAGCCAAGCAAGGAAGTCGGAGGCTCGGTCCGCTTCGACCCCGAGCCTGTGCATACCGGTGTCGACCTTGAGGTGGACGATCGCACGTGTGTTTCGTGCGGTCGCGGCCGCGGCCAGCGCCTTACAAACCTCCTCGTCACCGGTAGCGACCGACACGCCGAGGGCGACGGCACGCCCGGCATCGGCGGCGAGGATACCGCCGAACACGACGCATTCGGCCGCGCGAGTGCGGCGACGAACTTCCGCCGCTTCCTCCAAAGTAGCCACGCCGAAACGACCGCAACCGCAGCCGGCGAGGCAATCAACGACCGCACCGGCACCGTGTCCGTAGGCGTCGGACTTGACCATAGCCAAAATCTCGACTCGTTCGCCGACGATTCGTCGTACCTCGGAAAAATTGTGCGCGAGAGCGCCAAGATCGATCACGGCGACGGGCCCGGTGTCAGACGGCATGGAAGGCCTCGAAGCGGGGGTGCCGGCGAGTTGCATCGGTTGGCCGAGCCACACCGGGAGATAGCAAGCGCTTCCCGGCTTGTAAAGGAAGGCGCACGGCGTTATCGCTGGCCCCGGTGAACATTGAACTCAACGGCGAGAGGCGCACGGTGACACCCGGGACGAGCCTCGCGGGGCTCATCGAAGAGTTGGGACTAACCGACCGCCGGGTCGCCGTCGAGCGCAACCGCGCCGTGGTCCCGCGCGAGGATTGGAGCACGACGACTCTTACCGACCAAGACAGGGTCGAAGTGGTTCAGTTCGTCGGCGGCGGTTGAAGAGCGGGATGGCAATGCAATGAGCAAAAACGACAGCTACCAAATCGCCGGGCGAACGTTCCGTTCACGTCTGATCGTGGGCACGGGAAAGTACCGCGACTTCGAGGAAACCAAGCGAGCCGTCGAAGCCTCGGATACCGAAATGGTGACCGTGGCCGTGCGACGCGTAAACATTACCGACCCCGGGCGTGAGAATCTGCTCGATTTCATCGATCCGAAAGCCTACACGATCCTTCCCAACACGGCAGGCTGCTACAACGTCGACGACGCCGTGCGCACCTGCCATCTGGCACGCGAGGCGGGTATCGGCAACCTTGTGAAACTCGAGGTCATCGGCGATGAGAAAACCTTGTTTCCCGATGTTCCCGCCACCCTGGAAGCGGCGCGGATCCTGGTCGCCGACGGTTTTGACGTCCTGCCCTACGTAACCGACGATCCGGTAGCCTGCCGCAAGCTGGAAGAACTCGGCTGCGCCGCCGTCATGCCACTAGCGGCCCCGATTGGTTCAGGGCTCGGCATCCGCAACCCCTACAACATCAAGATCATCATCGAACAAGCCTCCGTCCCGGTGGTCGTGGACGCCGGCGTAGGAACGGCCTCGGACGCCGCCCGGGCGATGGAGTTGGGCTGTGATGCGCTGCTCGTGAATACGGCCATCGCAGGCGCGCGCGACCCCATCGCCATGGCGACGGCAATGCGCCAGGGTGTCGAAGCCGGGCGTACCGCCTTCCTGGCGGGCCGAATAGGCAAAAAACTCTATGCCAGCGCGTCGTCGCCGCTTACCGATCTGATCGGCTGACGACCGTACGAAGGGAACCGCGGTGGCGCTACCCGATCCGCCGATCTGTCTGATCACCTCCGAACTCGCCACGGCCGCGCAGGTGATCTCCACCGTCGAAGCCGCCTTGGCGGGCGGCATCCGATGGATACAGTTGCGCCGACGTCACGATACCGGGCGTTGTTTGTACGAGCTCTCGCTTCGTCTGAAAGCCGCCGCCGATGCATACGATGCAACGCTGATCGTCAACGATCGCGTCGACATCGCACTGGCCTGCGGTGCCGGCGGCGTTCATCTGCCGGCCTCGGGTATGGCGCCGGAAACCGCCGCACGACTTCTCGAAAGCGCCCGGCAGTGCGGCACGTTGGTGGGTCGTTCGGTACATTCGGCGGCGGAAATCGTAGACCCTGAAAACCGAAGGGCCGATTACTTTCAATTCGGTCCCGTCTTCGACACGCCTTCCAAGCGAGCGTTCGGGAAGGCGCAGGGATTGCCGGCGCTCGAGCAAGCCGTGCACACCGCCGCGGGCCGTCCGTTGGTGGCTGTCGGCGGAATCGACCGGGAAGAGGCGTCTACGGTAGCCGGCACCGGCGTTGCCGGTATCGCCATGATCGGCGCCTTCGCAAACGCCGACGATCCCCGACACACCGCACTCGACCTCATTGCCTCCTTCGCTTCCGGGCACGCGTAAGTCGGCACATACCGCCGATGGGATTAGAGACCGAATCCGAGACCGCGGCGACGCAAAAGCGGGCGAGAGGCGGCAGCCTCTCGGGAAGCGGCGGCCTCCATGGAGGGGGCTAGTGTAGCGTGTGCTGCGCGCCTTCGAGGACGCCCAGGACGGTAAGACAGTCGTAGTCCTCGGTCAGGTGGTAGAGGATGTACCATTCGTCGACCGCCAGGTAGTAACAACCCTTGGCATCGTCGAGCATCACCGCCGCCTCGGGTTGAGGATCCTCGGCGAGGTCGAGAATTGCCTGGCTGACATCCTCGGCGAGGGAGCAGGGGACCAGTTCCATCTCGCGGTACGCGCTGTAAGTCATCGCCAATTCCAGCTTTCCGTGTTCGTGTTGCGAGACCGGCATAACTTCGCTCCTCCTCCCACGCGCGTCCGCGTTCCCTAGAGGGAAGCAATTCGTGTGCCTTCGATATCTCGCTCTCGAAACCTTTTTTGTCTGCCTCACCGCATGGTTTCCGCATCCCCTCCCGCACTCACGATCCTCACCGACGTACAGATATGCACCAGCGTCAGAAAATTGACGCAAGTACGGTGGCGTCCTGACACCGACTCGTGTACCAAGTTCTCGTGACCGCCTCCCACACCGCTTCGCTTCAGGAAACCCTCCCGATGACCGCCGAAGGAGATTTGCTCGCCAGCGTCGACGTGCGCGACCTCGGCGTCGACCGCGAGGTCGCGAGCGCGATGAGCGCCCACGGTCCTCTGTGTTTCCTGGACTTCGAAGCTACGGGCCTGGATCCGACCGGCGACGAACTCATCGAAGTCGGTGCGGCCCGGATCGTATCGGGGGATGCCAGCGTACGCATCTTCAACAGTTTCATTCGTATCGACCGACCCCTTCCACCGTTCATTCAGCGACTTACCGGGATTGTCGATTCGGACTTGGCGGAGGCACCGCCGATCACGCGTATCGCCGTCGAACTCAACGAGTTCATCGGCGACGCCGCGGTGGTGGCACACAATGCATCATTCGAGGCGGGGTGGCTGGCACGAGCGATCCACCCTCGTTTCGCCGACCACGTGTTTCTCGACACCCTGGACCTTTTCGCCCTCGTCCATCCGGACGCCCGCAACATGAAGCTCGATACCTTTTGTCGCGCTTACCTGAGCCGGCGTGAGCGACACCGCGCGCTCGACGACGCGATCGACACACTGCGCGTCGTAGCCCACCTGGGCGACGAGGCGCAAAGGGGCAGTCCCGAACTCGGCAACGCCCTCGCGGCGCTCGAGCGCTTCGACCCAACCTCGCCCTGGCGTCCACGGCTGGCGAGCCTCACGGCCCGGGGGGAGGTGCGCGAACACGAGGTGCAGGCGGGAGGCGGGCCGTCCATCATCACAACACCGACGCGGCCCGCCGTCGCGTTCGATCGGGACGCCATCCTCGAGCGTCTGGCCGACGCCGAGGCCGGTCGCGAAGTGATCGAGGACTTTTCGCCCCGCGAGGGACAGCGCAAACTCGCCGCGCAGGCCTACGACGCGTTCGACGGCAAAAGAGGGAAAACCGTCCGCTTGTGCGAAGCCGGAACCGGCATAGGCAAAACCCTCGCCTATTTGGCGGTCGCCATCCCGTTTGCTCGTAAAACCAACGAGCAAGTCGTCATCGCCACCTCGACGAAGCTTCTCCAAACCCAGCTGATGGAAAAGGACATCCCCGCCGCCGCTCGACTCACCGGTTACGGCGATCTTCGTTTTGCCGCGGTCAAGGGCCGTGCGAACTACGTGTGCCGTGGCCGACTGGATCGGTTTCTCGAGGACGAGCAGGCCGAACTCACGACCGGCGCCCCCAGAACGACCGCCTTCGTGGCGGCTTTCGCCAAGAACGCAGCGCGCGGGGAGGTCGACCGCGTTCCCGCTGTCCTGTACCGGCTCTACCCGTCGCTCGAAGAAAAGCTTCGCGACATCGTCAGCGCCGATGCCAACGAATGCAGCCGGCAGACATGCGAGACTACCCGAGGAGATTGCGTATTCCGCACCGCGCGCAAGAACGTCGAAAGCGCTGAGATCATCGTGACGAACCATGACCTCTTGCTACGTTGGCCGCCTGACTATCCTCCGCTTCGGCATCTGATCGTCGACGAGGTTCACGAGCTGGTCGAGAAAGCCGACGTCGCTTACGGCATGAACGCGAGCGGAGTCGAACTCCTACACCGACTCCGCAGCGTCGTAATCGGCAAAGACGCCGCTCCGGGGAGACACCTGCCGGCCGAGGTTGTCGATGCCGCCCACCAAGCCGTCGAGCTGATTACCACGGTCGGCGAAGAGGCTCGTAACGTCGCCGGCGGCGGCACACCGGGCGCATACTACCGAAACGACCTGCCCGTGCCCCTCGACGGCCCCGGGCCTGCGTGGAACGAACTCATCATACGCTGCGACGAACTTTGCATCGCACTCGATCGGGTTGCCCACGGCCTGAAAGCCTTCGCCGACGGGGAAAACAACGAAGCCTCCGCGGCAGCCGAGGTTCTACGCGATGCCGCGCAGGTTCTGAGCGCGCCGTTCCCGACACCGCCGAGCGAGCTCGTTGCGCGCTTTACGGGACTGGGTAGATCGAATGTCACATCCTGGCAGTTGGTGGTGACTCCGGTCTCGCCTGCCGGCGAATTTTACCGCCACGTGCTTGCCGAGGCGGAAACTCTTTTCGGCACTTCGGCGACCCTCGGTGTCGGGTCGGATCCCCTCGGCTCGGTTGCAGGCCTCGAACTCGAGCAGACCGCCGCCGGGCGTTTCGAAGCCTGCGCGGCACTGGACAGTCCGTTCGACTACGCGAACAATCTCAAAGTCTTCTTTCTCTCCGATCCGACCCAAAGAGACCGACTGACCCAGTCGACAGCGCAGGCCGTCGCGACCGTCGCGACGCGTCTAGGAGGCAAGACGCTGGCGTTGTTCACCAGCCGCGAGCGTCTCAACACGACCGCCGAACTTCTCGAACGATCGCTCCGCCCCCAAGGCATCACCGTCATTGCGCCCGTGTCGGGAAACGCCGACCCTCACGACCTCGTACACGATTTCATGGAAACCGAACACGCTGTCCTGCTCGGAGCTCGCGCGTTCTGGCAAGGAATCGACGTCCCCGGAGACGCATGCCAGGCGTTGATCATCGAAAAGCTCCCCTTCGACCCTCCCGGCGACCCGCTCGCCGAAAGGCGCCAACGGATTCTTCAAGAAAACGGCGGCAATGGCTTTATGGACTATTCCCTGCCGCGCATGCTGCTACGCCTCAAACAGATGGTGGGGCGGCTGATTCGAACGCCGACCGACCGCGGTATCGTCGTATTGGTCGAGTCGCGGTCCGACCGTCGTTATTTCTCGAGGCTCGTCGACGCCTTGCCGCCCGGAGCCGGTCACTCGCTGATCCCGCTGGCCGAACTCGACGCGGCAGCGGAGCGGTTTTTCGCGGCCGGCTCCGCGCCACGAGGCTAGCGCGGGACCGATCCGAGGCCTCGGTGGGCGGGGCGTAGAAGGTCGCTGAGCCGCTTGACCGGATGGAAGGTCTCGATCGGTACCTCGACGAACACCGTATTCCATCGCGACATAGCCCCGTTCCACAAACCGGGCAGCTCGAGCGAACGCAGCGGACGCCCGTCGCGGTGCGATTTTTCGACGATGAACACCGCGTCCGGGTCCGCGTAGTCGCTCAGGTCGTATTCGTCACCGTCGGCGTTGCGCACAGCGCACACGAGGTCGACGGGATTGAAGTGCGTCGCCGATGACAAAACCTCCCGCTGTCCGACGTCGCGAGGGTCGATCTCCGAGGTTTCCACGATCTGACGGCGCACGGACCCATCGCGGTCGCGCACCCAGAACGGCCCACCACCGGGCTCACCGGTGTTGCGGACCATGCCGCAGACGCGTAGCGGCCGGTCTAGAGCCTTGAGCAACCTTGCACGCAAGCCGTCGCGATCGGCCGGCCGCGGGTGCTCACCGACGGCAACGCCCAGGCGCGATTCCACAAAGCGCGCTGCATGCTCGAGCGTTTGATCCACTCCGCTTTCATCGGCCAATCGACGTACGAAACGGAAACTCTCTGCCTGCAGTTCGAGCAGGTATCCGCCTAGCACTTTTTTCCAAAAAAAGGTGGGTTCCGCGCCGGATTCGGGAGCGACGTTGTCGATGTTCTTTATGAAAACCACGTCCGCGTCGCTCTTTGCGACGTTTTCGATCAGAGCCCCGTGGCCGGCCGGCCGGAACACGAGAGCCCCGTTTTCCTCGCGGAAGGGCTCGCCGGCCCGGTCGACTGCCACCGAATCGGTGGCCGGGTTCTGTTCAGACAACTCGATCCCGTAGGATACTCCGAAGCGGCGTTCGAAATTCTCCGTCGAAGCGTCGAGCAACGCACTGACGGCGCCTCGGTGTTCGGGGCTAACCGTAAAAGAGAGTCGACAACGACCTGCGGCGTCGCGGGCATAGCGTGCCGCTTCGACGAGGTGCTCCTCGATCGCCGTACGAGACCCGCCGGGATAGCGATGGAAGGGAAGCAGCGCCTTGGGAAACCTAGAGTAATCGAGGCCTTGCTCACCGAGAAGAACGGCCAAGAGGTCGCGTCCATCGCTGTCGCCGGTCCACGCGACCCCCGTGTCCTCGGCGGCCTGTTTCCAGCGGTCGGCGAAGGCGAAGTCGTCGATGCCTTCCAACACGGCTCTGACTTCGCTGTCCGCGGTCGCGTCGGCATCCGCAACATAGGCCGAGAGAGACTTGAACATCCGCGAGGCTGCACCGGAAGCAGGTACGAACTTCTCGAGCGAGCGTTTCCCCAGACGATCCACGAAGACCTCGGCCAGGCGTTCTCCTTCCGCCGGGTCGACCCGGACGATGCCATCACCCACCGTACAGGCTCGATCCAATTTTCTATATCCACGCGGACGGCGAAGAAGTTCGAGCTGACGGGCGACCGTTTCCGGCGTCGATCCCCGAGATCGAATCGTGTTCAGATCGGCTGCAGACAAATCAATGCGCATACGAAACCTTAGAACTCGGTAGGAAGGCAATTATGCCGTAGTCCTGCATATCGGTCACACCACTCGCAACGGTCGCAATCGTACGAAGTCGACCGACTTGTACAGACTGTCCCCGTCTCCCCTGTTCCCCGGCGCCGTCGAGCTTGAATACCCGCGAGGGTACGCGTTTTGCTGCAACCTAACTTGAATACTCGCGATATGCACATTCGACGCGATAAACAACACGCCATCGTCCTATTCGAAACCGCACTCACAGCGATCGTTTTCGCTGTGCTCTTGTTCGCGGCGTTCGACTGCGGTCGTGTGTATTATTTTCAATCGCGGCTTCAGCACGCCGTGAGCCAATCGAGCCGTTTCGCAAGTTCGGGCAGCGTCCTCGAAAATCCCGATCGCCCCGGGGTACGGATGTCCGAGGAGGACTCGATCGCGTACATGATCAAGACCCTCAGTGGTATCGACGGACTCGACACCGGCGACATCACGATCTACGCCACCGCTGCCAACGGCATCCGTTCGTCCGGCGCCGGAGGACCCGGGGACCAAGTAACCGTGCGCGCCGATTGGCGCGTACCGATCGTAGCACCGTTTCTCTACGCAATCTTTCCCGGGGGTCGCTACGAGTTCTCCGCCGTGACCGATTTTCGCAATCCCGAAGCCCTAGCGGGCGACACACCCGACACAGAGCACCAACCCGCGGCCGGAGCGGCTAGGTCGTGAACAGCGGCGCCGTTTGGTATCCGCGCCGGAGAAAATATCGATGAAAAAACCGCACGACAATCTCCACAAAGTAGGCAGCCGAGAGGCCGGAAGCATCATCACTTTGTTCGCGCTTTCCGTCGTCGTGATCTTCTTCACACTCGGTCTATCGATCGACCTGGGCACCGCCTACGTTGCGCAAGCCCGGCTCTCGAAGTCCGTCGACGCAGCGGTCCTCGCCGGCGCGAGGAATACGGCACGCGGGGATGCGCAGATCAAGAATATCGCGTTGAAGATCGCGACAGCAAACCTGGTTATCGATCAACCGGTCGCATACTCGGTGCAGGTCAGCTCACCCGTGGTCGATACGAAACGGGTCACGATGCGAGCCGCCACCAGATCTCCGACCACGTTCGGAATCCTGATGGGCAAAACTTCTCTTGACGTGTCCGCCGAAGGCGAGGCGACCCGGTACCCGTTGGATATGAGCCTGACCCTGGATTTGTCCTACTCGCTGCAGCGCAACAACGCGTTCGACGACATGCAACGCGCGTCTGAGGCTTTTCTCGACTATTTCGACGATTCGGTCGATCAGATCGGTATCGCCACCTATTCGACTTGGGCGGAGGACAAGTTGCCGGCGCAGAAATATTTTCAGATCCCGGGCACCGCGATCATCTCGGGCTTGTCGGCGATTTCCGACACCAACATCCAAGAGGGCTTGCGGGTCGCCAAAACTCAACTCGACAGCGCGTTCAAACGAGCCGGCGCGCTCAAAATCGTCGTTCTCTTCACCGACGGTCGGCCCACCGCGTATCGCGACACGTTCGGCTTCAGCGATCCCGCGTGTGCAAGCTACGATGGAGTCGCAGCTACCTACATCAGCGGTTCGTCATTCCGCGGCATGTTCAAATGGCAAAACGGGCTTAAAATCGTAGGTTTCGTTCCGACCTGCGTAACGACCACGCAAAGCAATCTCTCACGCACGGGCTCGCCTGTCCCCACGCAAGTGAGTACAGCAGGATCCGCGGGCGATTTCGTGCGCGCGCAGGGAGTGCTGAAAGCCGAACACCAGGCCGATCTCATCCGCGCTGCCGGCTACTCGATCTACGCCATCGGTCTGGGCAACCCCAACGCCACCAACGCCGGAGACGTGCCGGATCTGGCATTTCTCGGACGACTTACCAATGAAGGAGGCCGCGTCAGTGCTACTCAGCCGCGCGGCGAGGTCATCTTTGCGCCCTCTCCGGCCGAACTCGACGACGCCTTCGCCAAGCTCGCCGACCGCCTTCTGACAAGGCTCACGCGTTAGCAAGCGACGTAAAGATCGGAAGATCGCTTTGTAACACAGTGACATCCCTACGTCGGGAGCGGCGGAGAGGCGAGGCCCTTGCGAGCGAAGGGCCGCTCGCAAGGGCCTCGCCTCTCCGCCGCTGATTGCGCGACCGCCCACTCCTGCCGGCGGCTCGCTTTCGCCGGCGTGTCGCCGCGCGGTACGAACCTTGCTGGCATAGGTCCGAGGCCGCGTTCAAGCGCACAAGCGACGCGACATCCGGCAAGGAGAGGCCATGAACAAAACGCAACAACGGGAGATTGCTCGTTCGCGTAAGCACGAGCGGGGAACCATTCTCGTGCTTCTGGCTCTTTCGGCTGTCGCCGTGTTTCTGGTTCTCGGTTTGTCGATCGACATAGGAGGCGCCTACGTTCAACATGCGCGGCTCTCACAAGCCGTCGACGCCGGTGTGCTCGCCGGAGCCCGGAACACCGCGGCGGGCGATGCCCAAATCACAGCCATCGCGCTCAAGGTGGCAAAGGCCAACTACGCAGGGACGCAGCCCGCCACCTATACCGTAAGCATTACCGTGCCCGCGGTCGACACCAAACGGGTCAGCATGACGGCCGCCACGACGGCAAAAGGACGGTTCGGCTCCCTGATCGGCAAGTCCGCCCTCGACCTGAGCGTAGACGGCGAGGCCACTCGTTACCCGCTCGACATGAGCCTGGTGTTGGATCTTTCCTACTCTTTGCAACGTAACAACGCGTTCGACGACATGCAGGCCGCCGCCTCGGCGTTTCTCGACTATTTCGACGATTCCGTCGACCAGGTGGGCATCACCACCTACTCGACCTGGGCGGAAGATCAGCTACCGGTGCAAAAGAATTTCCAGGCCTCGGGAACCAGCTTGATCAACGGACTGAGCGCTATTTCCGACACCAACATCCAGGAAGGCCTCCGGGTCTCCAAGAACCAGCTCGACGTAGCACCCCAGCGCGCCGGGGCACTCAAGATCGTCGTACTCTTCACGGATGGGCGCCCGACGGCGTACCGCCACACCTTCTCGTTCACCGATCCCGACTGTCCAAGCTACGACTCGATCGCGGCAGCATACATCAACGGCGAAAGCTACCGGGGATTGTTTCGTTGGACCGACGGACGCAAGATTCGCTATTTCAATGCCGGCTGTACCCCGGTAACGACCTACAATGGATCCTACTCGACGTCGGTAAAGCCGACCGAGGTCTCGTCAAACGCGCCCGACGGCACCTACATCCGTACCGAAGGCGCGCTCACGGCCGAGCAACAAGCGACCGCCATCCGCCAGGCAGGCTACACCGTCTACGCCGTCGGTCTGGGGAATCCGAACGCCCTATATCCGGGTGACGTTCCCGACCTCGATTTCCTGGCGCGCGTCGCCAACGAGGACGGCCAAAGCAGCATGAGCGAGCCCCGTGGTGAGGTTTTCTTCGCGCCGTCTCCGGCGGACCTGGACAACGTATTCGCGCAGCTCGCCAACCGACTACTGACCCGCTTGACGCGGTAGCGGACCATCGGCGCCCGAGGCGTCGCCGCGACCTGCTAGGGATTGGCACGTCACGGGCGACGTACGAACATCCTAGCCCGCTCCGTCGAAATCTGAGCGGAGCGTCACACCCTCGACATCGCAGACAATACGTCGAGGCGCGTAACATCGGTAGAGACTTCCAGCGTCTCGCCGCACCTCCCGGATTTGCCCCCGTTCACCGGACGCCGCGGAACGGTACGTCACTTGCTACGCTTTTCTCAAGGAATGAACCCAATGAACAAACCTCGCAACAGAGAACACGGCGCAGTACTCATCGAAACAGCCCTCGCCTCGGTCGTCTTCGCGATGCTTCTTTTCGCGATCTTCGACTTCGGCCGGATGTTTTACTTCCAGGCGAGGCTGCAACACGCGGTAAGTCAATCCACACGTTTTGCCACCACCGGAAATACGCTCGCGGATCCCAATAATCCCGGCACGCAGATGTCACGCGAAGACTCGATCAAATCCATGATCAAACAACTAAGCGGCATCCAAGGGTTCGGCCCCAACGACATCAAGATCAACACCATCGCACCCGACGGAAGCTTGATCGCGGGAGCCGGCGCACCCGGCGACGTCGTTACGGTAAGTGCGACTTGGAGGATTCCCGTCGTCGCTCCTTTCCTGAGCGCGCTGTTTCCGGGAGGCCAGTACCAATTCACCGCTACAACGACGTTTCGAAACGAGGAATTTCCCGGCAACGCATTCAACCTGCTTCCGGGTCTGAGTGTCGCCGCTACCAACGTCTGAGAAGAGGAATGCGAACAATGCGCAATCGAACAAACACCACCCGGTCTATTCAACCCGGTCGCGAGAGGCAGCGAGGCGTGGCGATGACCGAACTCGCCATCATCTTGCCGCTGATGCTCGTCATGATGCTCGCGGCCGTCGACGTCGGCCGGCTCATCTACAACGACCAGGTGCTTACCGACCTGACGCGCAGCGCCGGGAACCTCGTCTCACGCGGTTCGACTGCGGCCGAAACTTTCACCGCTACTTTCGCAGCAGACCAGACGCTCGATATACAAAACAAAGGTGGAATCATCATCACCCGTGTTCGTCGCCGCAACACGAACAATCCTCAACCTTGGGTGTTCGAGCAAGATCGATCGGGCGCCAACACGACCTACGCGAGCAAGATCGGCGTAGTCAACGGCCCCGCCAGCATCCCCAACGTGACCAGCCTTGCCCCGGGAGTTACGATTATGGGAGTCGAAGTCGTCAACCAATTCACCCCGTTGTTCCCCGTCAGCGCCCTGGGGCTGAATTTCTACCCGAATACCCTGTACGCCTCGGCGTACTTCTGATCGAAACCGGCGGCTATCCGTTCGGCGGGAGTCAAAACGATGAAAGGAGTTCAAAGCAAACGACCGGTACGGCGCGACAGCCCGCACAACCGACAGCGAGGCAGCACGCTTACGCTGTTCGCGCTATCGCTCGTTGCCATCTTCTTTACTCTGGGGATATCCGTGGATCTTGGTGCCGCTTATGTAACCCAGGCGCGCCTCTCCCAATCGGTCGACGCAGGGGTTCTGGCCGGTGCGCGCAACAGTGCCGGCAGCGATGCACAAATCAAGAACGTCGCCCTGCAGGTCGCGCAGGCCAACTTCGTCGGCCCCCACCCCGTTACCTATTCGGTTCGCGTCGACGTTCCCGAAGTCGACACCAAGCGCATCCGTATGAGTGCGATCACCGATCATCCGACAACGTTCGCGGTCATGATGGGAGCGCTCAAAATAGACATCGGAACACAGGCCGAGGCGACGCGCTACCCCTTGGATATGAGTCTCGTGCTCGACCTTTCTTTTTCCTTGCAGCGCAACCACGCGTTCAAACCCATTTAGGCGGCGGCCTCGGGTTTTCTCGACTACTTCGACGACGGCTCCGACCAGATTGGCATTACCACGTACTCGACCTGGGCGGAAGAAAAAATGCCGTTGAGAAAGTACTTCAAGACGCGAGGCACGAAGGTC
>Ga0114931_10005720_pt1 | contig 15378 bp, 11 predicted proteins | sample 2SBtaG_FD_89579 | JGI IMG/M metagenome (GOLD analysis project Ga0114931, IMG submission 89579) | Deep subsurface microbial communities from Kolumbo volcano to uncover new lineages of life (NeLLi) - 2SBTROV14_V59a metaG | ecosystem: Environmental > Aquatic > Marine > Volcanic | place: Kolumbo...
GTTAATGCCAATGGGGGTGAGTGGTTACGTTTAGAATATACTTATATTCAATATTGAGATAAAAGATAATTATGCTAGAATAACCAGACGTGTGGGGTAGCGACAGGCGTCTTCGAATCCGCTAATGAAAGAGACAGACAACGCAGCAAAATCAGAGGCTCAGAGCGAGAAGGCTGCCAGTCGGGATGCCCAATACTCCATGGACAGGTTGTCCCTCGCCTTCGAGACCAGCGCCAGGCGCTGGGAGCTGATCGTCTATCCCACCCTGTTCGCCTTCATTCTCCTCGCCGCCTACGGTTTTTACCTGATCTTCAGCCTGGCCAAGGACGTACACTTCCTGGCTCTGAGCGTCGATTCCAACATGAATGTCATGTCCAGCAATCTGCAGACCATGACCGACAGCGTGGGGCAGCTCACCGCGAACGTCAGGACCATGGCGGTGAGCGTCGATTCCATGGCCCAGGATGTGCGCACCCTGGAGCCCATGTTGACCAGCATCGACTCCATGGAGGAGTCCATGAAGACCATGACCCTGGCCACCTACAAAATCCAGCACGACATGCGTTCCATGAACTACAACATCCACGATGTCTCAAGGCCCATGTCGGTATGGAGTTCATTCATGCCCTGGTAACCCGCCAGCCCCGCGGTATGCGAGCGATTCCCGGGTCTTTTTACTGGATCAAGGCCTCGGGTTTGAAGTCGTAGCTGATACTGATCGATGGTTCCTGAATGAAGTAGCCGCGGATATAGTTCACGCCCACCGACCAGAGGATGGCCAGGCTGTTGGTCTCTTCCACCCCCGCCGCGATGGTCTTGATGCCGCTGTCCTGGATTGCCCGGTTGAGGCCATTGAACCGATCCTGCATGATTTGGTCCTCCGCCAGTCCATTCAGCACTCTTGGGTCGAACTGTACGAAATCCACCGGCAGGTTGTTGATCGTGAGTTCGGGCCTGGATTCCAGGTCGAAATGGTCGATAGAGACCTTGCACTTTATCTTCGCCAGCCCTTCGGTGAGCTTTTTCATCTCCTGAAGATGGGTCCTGGCGTCTTCCTCGGCGACTTGGAAGACAAACCATGAGCCCTTGGCCTCGTATTCCCGCAGGCAGTCGCAGATCCACAACAGCAGGGTATCGTCTTCCAGGGATTGCCCGGAGATATTGACGAAGAAGATGACCTTCTTGCCCTCCTGACGGTGTTTCGCAAGCTCCGATATGGCGGTGCGAATCACCCAGCGATCCATCTCCGCCAGTTTTCCCAGAGAAGCCATCTGGGCCATGAAGTGGTCGGGGTGGATCTCGTCCTGATTGTTGTCCAGCAGACGCACCAGCACGGCATAGGTCTCGCGGGTGTCACCATGCAGGCTGACGATGGGCTGATAGACCAGGCGGAACTGGCTGTGTTCCAGGGCGTGGTGGATCAGGTTTACCAGATCGGCCTCGCTTCCGGTCAGCTCCTCCTCTTTCTCACGGCTGACCTCGGCGAGAAAGGGCTGATCACCCCCTTGGATACGTGCCTGTTCACAGGCCTGATAGGCGCGATTGATGAATTCGTTGGCGTTTCGAACGTCGTTGCTGGCGCCTACGATACCGATGCTGCAACTGGGTTGCAGGGGAATGGTGTCCGCATAGCCGTGCGCCTTGACCTGGCGGCAGATCTCGTGTCCCAGTTTGCACAACTGCTTGTTGCCTCCACCCTGGGTCAGCAGGGTGAATGTATGGTCTCCAAACCTGGCGAGCAGGTCACTGTCTGCTGCAATCTCCCTGAGCAGGTCGGCCACTTCGTTTATCACCCGGTCACTGGCCTGGATGCCCGCGTTGTCTCTGATCCCCTTGAAGTTGTCGAGCGTGATGTAGAAGAGTGACTGTCCGGAAGGGGTCGCCGCGAGGCTGGCATCGAGAAGGTCGAGGAAATGTTGGCGGTTGAACAGCCCGGTCTGGGTGTCGAGGGTGCTGAGGAGTTGGAGCTTCTCCTCGACCTCCCGGGAGCGGGAGAGGTCTCGAATGATGACCTGATTGCAGGGTTCGCCGTCGATGCTGGCGGATAGAAAACTCAGTTCGGCGCTGAACTCCTCGCCATTGTCCCGCACACAGGTCGTGGTGAGTTCTGCGCGTTGGTCTCCACCGCTGCCGAGTTTGCGCAGGATCTTCTTCAACTTCCCGTGCTCCGCCGGGAGGATCACGTCGAGGATGGGCAGACCCTCGACCTCCTCGCTCTCCTGCAGGCCAAAGAGCTTCAGATAGGTCGGGTTGACCTTTACATGCATGCCTTCGTGGATGTAGGCGATGGCGTCATGAGAGCTCTCGCTCAGGGTATTGCAGCGCTCTTCGGCCTCCGCCAGCTGCTGGCTCAAGGCCCGCCGTTCCTGCTGCAGCCGGTGGCGCGCATACTCTCGTCGCGTGATCTCTACCAGCAGTCCATGCTGGTTGCGTTCGAGCAGGTCGGCGGCCCCCTGGCCCATCGCCTGGGCCTTGGCTTCACCCTGGTAGCTGTCGGTGAGGACGATTATCGGCAGATCGAGCCCCTTGCTCGTGACCAGCTCCATGACCCTGGGTAGGGTGAGCGCGTCCGGGTCTGCGCTGTAGTAGATCAGATCGACCACCTCTTCCAGATCGTCCGCGAGCGCCTCCGGATCCTGCCCGACCCGGCGCCCATGGACCGCGATGCCCGCGTTCCTCAGTGAGGTGAGATAGCCCTCCATTTCGGAGGCCGAGCTGCCGATGACGAGGAGTTCGATGGCGGTTTCATGCATGCGGAGGCTGTCCCCTGTGGTGGCAAGTTGTGCAGACTGTCGGATGATGGAATGGCGGTGATCATGCGGCCTTGATGACCTGGCGGCGCAGACGCACGGAGGTGGCTAGATCCTTGAGCAGCGGTACGCTCTCCTCCCAGCCGATACAGGCGTCGGTGATGCTCTGGCCATAGGTCAGCGGTTTGCCCGCTTCACGGTCCTGACGGCCGGCGACGATGAAGCTCTCGATCATGGCGCCCATGATGCGTCTGTCGCCACGGGCGATCTGACTGGCCACGTCCTCTCCCACCAGGATCTGGCGTGCATGCTGCTTGCGGCTGTTGGCGTGGCTGAAGTCGATCATCATGCGCGGTTTGTGGCCGGTTGCCTCCATCTCGTCCGCTGCGATATTGATGCTCTCGGAGTCGTAGTTGGGGCGGGCGCCGCCCCTCAGGATGACATGGCAGTCACTGTTGCCCTTGGTGGAGAAGATGGCGGAGCGCCCCTCCTTGGTGACCGAGAGGAAGTGGTGCGGATGGGAGGAGGAGCGGATGGCGTCCAGCGCCACCCGCATGCTGCCATTGGTGGCGTTCTTGAAGCCCACCGGGCAGGAGAGTCCCGAGGCCAGCTCTCGATGGGCCTGGCTCTCCGTGGTGCGGGCCCCGATGGCGCCCCAGCTGATCAGGTCGGCGATATACTGGGGGCTGATCAGGTCGAGATACTCTGTGCCGGCGGGCAGTCCCATTTCATTGATGTCGAGCAGGAGTTGGCGCGCCAGCCGCAGGCCCTTGTTGATCTCGAACTGGTCGTTGAGGGTGGGGTCGTTGATCAGCCCCTTCCAGCCCACGGTGGTACGGGGTTTCTCGAAGTAGACCCGCATTACGATCTCCAGATCGTCCCGCAGGCTGTCGCGCAGGGGTTTGAGGCGCTGGGCGTAGTCCAGGGCCGCCTCGGGGTCGTGGACCGAACAGGGGCCGATGATCACCAGCAGGCGGTCGTCCTCGTCCTGCAGGATGCGGTGGATCGCCTGGCGTGCGAGGAATACGGTCTCTGCCGCCTTCTCGGTGATCGGCAGCTCCCGATGCACCTGGGCGGGGGTGCTCAATTCCATGATGGCGTTGATGCGCAGGTCGTCGGTCTGTTTCATGCAAGTGGGCCGGCTGTGGGTATGCCCGGGATTATACATCTATCAATTGGCTTGCAGGTATCGCTTGTTGCCCCCTGGAAATCTGGTGGAAAACCCTGAGCGGACCGTCCTGGCCTCGAAACGGCCCAGACCCTGATCCCGTGGCATGAACCGGCTGCTCAGCGAGTCAGGCTGAGGAACAGCTCCGGCAGTTTCTGGGGCAGGCGCTCCACATGATCGATGACTGTGTAGTGCTGGCCGAAGATATCCTGCACATACTCGTCCGCCTTGGGGTCGAGATTGATGCAGTAGGTGTAGATCCCCTCCCGATCCGCCTCAATCACCGCCTTGCGGCTGTCTTCCACCAGTTGGCGGTCGTCCTGTACATCGATGTCGGAGGGTTCGCCATCGGTCAGGATCAGCAGCAGTTTCTTGTCCGCCTGGCGGGCCGCCAGGTAGTGGCTGGCATGACGGATGGCGGCGCCCATGCGCGTGGACCAGCCGGCCTGCATGGCCGCCAGCCTACCCTTCACCGTATCGCCCCACTTCTCACCGTAGCCCTTGATGTGCTGGTAGCGTACCTCGTGGCGGGTATTGGAGGAGAAACCGGCAATGGCGAAGGTATCTCCCAGCTGATCGATGGCCCAGGCCAGCAGGGTGACCGCCTCCTTGCTCAGTTGCAGGATCGACTGGTCGCAGCCGGGGGGGATCTGCTGCACCGATTCCGAGAGGTCGATGAGCAGCATCACCGCCAGGTCCCGGCCGTCGTGGCGGTGGCTCATATTGATGCGGGGGTCGGGATTGGCGCCACTCTTGAAGTCGATCAGCGAACGGATGGCCACGTCCAGGTCGAGTTCACTGCCCTCCTCCTGGTAGCGGATCCTCACGTACTGTTGTGGCTTGAGCAGGTCTAACAGACGCTTGAGCTGCTTGGCCAGGCCCTTGTGCTTTTCCAGCAAGGCGTCGATCTCGGCCGCATTGCCGGGGGGGTGGAGGCCCTCGTAGAGACTGACGTAGTCGGGGTTGTAGATCTTGCTCCGGTAGTCCCACTCCGGGTAGTGGCGTGGCGGCAGTCCCTCCAGCTCCTCCTCCGAACGCTTGCGCTTCGATTCGGCCTCGAACATCTCCTCCTCGTCGCCCTCCTCGATGAACATACACATGTGGCGGTTGTCGTCGCGGTAGCCGATCTCGGTATCGGCGAAATAGACATTGGCGGAGAGATCTGCCTGGCGGCGGGTGCGGGCGATATAGGAGATGGCCAGAGCGGCGATCTCCTGGGTACTCGACTCGCCCTGCGCCAGGGTGTCGTGGAAACGTTGCACGAATTCCAGCAGATCCGGGTTGCGGTAGCCGTGGTCGGGGTCGAGCAAGGCGTAGGAGAAGAGGGCGAGGCGGTGACGGATGCACGACTCCTTTTCCGGGTCACAGTCCTCTTCGCCGGGCACCGGGTGGAGCGCCTGCCAGAGCCTGCGCAGGCCGGGGTATTCACGCATCGCCAGGTACTCCACCCGGGAGTCCTCGAAGGTCTCGATGGCGACCCGTTGGAAGGGGCTGTAGTTGTCCGCCACGATCTGTTGGGTCCAGCGCTGGTGGGCGGCCACGTGGGCCAGCAGGGCGCGATAGCGATCGATGCCGGGCACGCCGTTGAGGTCGTCATAGACGTCCGGGACACGCACACCCAGGCTGTCGTAGTAGGGCATGGGCCTGCGCAGCTCGTCGAAGCCTTCGGAGTAGGGCACGAACTGGACCTTGCTTCGCCACAGGGCCTGCATGTAGTAATCGAGACTGCGCTCCTGGTCGTAGAACAGGGTGCCATGGCGTTCCCGGTGCAGGATGGCGCGGCTGTCTGCGGACTGCAGGTTGAAATAGTCGATCTGGCGTTGGGGATGGGCCTGGTAGTTGCGCACCCCATAGTCGATCCAGTGGCTCAGTCCTTCGAGCGAGAGCTGGCTTAGCAGATAGGGGATCCGCTTCAGCAGTTCCGGCAGGGCGGGGCTGGGAATGGTGGTGTGGAAGCCGTGGATGGAGCCGGTGGTGCGCTCCATGGTCTCCAGGATCAGATCGATATAGCGGCGCAGGAGCGGCTCGCTGCCGAGGCGTCGGCTGGCCTCCGGCAGGACCTGCAGGAAGGGCAGGATCGCCTTGCCGTTGGGGCTGCGGGAGATCTGCCAGATGGTCTGGGAGACCCGCGCCAGGATCGCTTCACCCACCCGCGCGGCGACCTGGGGCATCTCCTCCAGGAACACGATCACTGGTTCCACGCCCCGGCCGATCTTGCAGGCCATGGAGGCCCCTTCCAGATAGGCCTCCACACCTTCCGGAGTCAACAGGGCCTGGGCCTCCTGCAGGCAGTCGGGGAATACCGGGTCCAGCTGTGCAAAGCCACAGGCGAGCTGGTCACGGTAGCTTTCGAGTTCGTCCGGGCTGCTGCTCATGGGGTGCTCTGGCGGGGGACGGGGCTGATCTGGGTGCGGTCCACGGAGGACGGGATCATCCAAAGACCGCGTCGATGGCGTGGTCCAGGGTGGCCACGATATCGGCATCGTCGGTGATCGGGCGCACCAGGGCCATGCGGCAGGCGGCGGCCGGCTCTATACCCCGCTTGATCAGCTGCGCGGCGTAGACCAGCAGGCGGGTGGAGATCCCCTCGTCTAGGCCATGGCCCTTGAGGTTGCGCGCGGCCTCGCCGACCTTTACCAGTCTGCCGGCGAGGGCTTCGTCTATCCCCGTCTCTGTAGCCACTATGCCCGTTTCCAGCTGGGCCGGGGCATAGTCGAAGTCGAGGGCGGAGAAACGCTGTTTGGTGGACTGTTTCAAGTCCTTCATCAGGGACTGGTAGCCCGGGTTGTAGGAGATGACCAGCTGGAAATCCGGGTGGGCAGAGACCACCTCGCCCTTTTTGTCCAGGGGCAGGGTACGGCGGTGGTCGGTCAGGGGATGGATGACCACCGTGGTGTCCTGGCGCGCCTCCACCACCTCGTCCAGGTAGCAGATGGCGCCGATGCGTGCGGCGATGGTCAGGGGACCGTCCAGCCAGCGGGTGCCATCGGCGTCCAGTAGATAGCGGCCCACCAAGTCCGAGGCGGTCATGTCCTCGTTACAGGCCACGGTGATCAGGGGCTTGCCCAGCCTCCAGGCCATGTGCTCGATGAAACGGGACTTGCCGCAGCCGGTCGGACCCTTGACCATCACCGGCAGGCGCTCGGCATAGGCGGCCTCGTAGAGGACGGTTTCGTCACCCTGTGGCTGGTAGAAGGGTTCTTCGGTGATAAGGTACTGATCGATATCGACTGTCATGTGGCTGCCTTGTGCTGGAGGAGTCAGGATTGAAGAAGGGATTCTACTACGGTAAAAGCATAAGTAATAATATACTTATTAGTAACTGCTCACCCATGTTGAGAGGATTCCCGATGGGGGGTCTGTTCCGGAAGGCGCCGTGTATGCATGCATCCATGCAGGCTTGGCTTTGGCATCCCCGCCAAAGACACTTCCTCCACAGACCATTCAAAGGGGCCCGAGCAGTTCCATTTGCCAGATGTAAATGTAATGCATAGTGTATAAACGATGTGTCATCCAGCTATGCCGCCATTCGTAATTCGTGATTAAAAAAGCCCCCGAACGGGGGCTTTTTTGACCGGGACCGGGCCTGGCTTATTTGTGCACGCCCAGCTTGTCACGCCAGCCGGGGAACAGCTTGTCGGCGTCCTGGGGGAAAGACTCGAAGGCCCGCGCGAATTCCTTGTGCTCTTTGGCGAATTCGATCGGATCGGCGCCCTCTTTCCAGCACTCATAGGCCTGGCGCAGGGAGATGGCGCCGGCGGCCGGGCTGTCGATGTGACCGTAGGAACCACCACCGGCGGTGTTGATCACATTGGCGTGACCCAGGTTCTCGAAGAAGCCGGGTAGGCGCAGGGCGTTCATGCCACCGGAGATGATCGGGGTGGTGGGCTTCATGCCGAACCACTTCTGGTAGTAGACCGGACCCTGGCACTCGTCCCGCTCGATCATGTAGGCGATGATCTTGTCGTCCGCGGCGCCCTCCATCTTGCCGTAGCCCATGGTGCCGACGTGGATGCCGGAGGCGCCCTGCAGACGGGAGATCTTGGCCAGTACGTAGGCGGTATAACCGCGCTTGGAGGACGGCGAGGTGATCATGCCGTGACCGGCACGGTGGTAGTGCAGGTATTGATTGGGATACTGGCGGCGGGCGGTGGTGATCATGCCCGGGCCGCCCACGAAGCCATCCACCAGGAAGGCCACCTTGTCGGCGTCTTCGCCAAAGGTCTCCAGGATGAAGTCGGCGCGGGCGCACATCTCGAAGTGGTCATCCGCGGTGATGTTGGCGGAAAAGAGCTTGGCCTGGCCGGTCTCGTCCTGGGCGCGTTTGAGGGCATCGGCCACCAGCGGTATGACCTTCTTGGTCGGGCAGAAGACCTGGTTGCCCTGGGGCTCGTCATTCTTGATGAAGTCGCCACCCAGCCAGAACTGGTAGGCGGCCTCGGCGAAGGGCTCGGGGCGCAGACCCAGCTTGGGCTTGATGATGGTGCCGGCGATGTAGCCGCCGTCCTTGAGCGGGCGGCCGAGGATACGCCACAGGTCGGAGATGTCCTTGGACGGACCGTCGAACAGCTGGATGGCGCGGGGTGGCACGAAAAAGTCGATCATCTGGCCATAGGCGATGTCGCCCATGCCCTGGTTGTTGCCGATGGCCATGGTCAGGAAGGAGAGGATCATCATGCGGCCGTCGGTGACGTTACGGTCGAACAGCTCCAGGGGATAGGCGATGCGCATATCCTCGCTGGCCTCGTCGATGTGGTAGACCAGGGCGTCCACGCCCTTGGTGAAGTCGTCGGTAGTGGAGACCTCGACGTTGGTGCCGGTGGAGGACTCGGCGGCGAAATGGGAAGCAGCCTCCAGGTACCCGACACCGTCGACTGGTTTCATCCGGTAGGCAACGAGGATATGCTTGCCGCCCTCGATCAGGTCTTCTTCTTTCAGACTGAGGTCCGAATAACGGGCTGATTGGTCTAGTGACATTGTAAAACTCCCTGGTCTATGTGGATAAACCGCTATGGCCGTCCTGGACGGCGAAACAGGGTTGCTTGGCGTTTTGTCAGCAACCCTATGAATGTGGGGCTGAAGGATAATGGAATCTTAGATATAAGGGAATTTTTATTTTCTTATAGATATGATAAGTTAAACCTTATTATTTGCTGGTCTCGACAGGCCTCCCCGAGGATTGATCGCGCCCCAACATGAATATCACCTTCCGACAGCTCACCCTGTTCGAGGCGGTAGCGCGCCACCTGAGCTATACCCGGGCGGCGGAGGAGTTGCACCTCAGCCAGCCCGCCGTCTCCATGCAGATCCGCCAGTTGGAGGAGGCGGTCGGCGCCGCCCTGTTCGAGCGATTGGGTAAGCAGATCAGTCTGACCGAGGCGGGCCATGAGGTGTTCCACTACGGTCAGAATATCAACCGCGAGCTGGTGGAGATGGAGGAGGTGCTGGAGTCGCTCAAGGGGCTCAACCGGGGACGGCTGCATATCGCCGTCGCCAGTACGGTCAACTATTTCGCACCGCGCCTGATGGCGGCCTTTCACCGACACTATCCAGGGATCCGCCTGGATCTGGAGGTGGCCAACCGGGAGCGGTTGATCCAGCTGTTGATCGACAATGCGGTCGATATGGTGCTCATGGGACAGCCGCCGGGACATGTAGAGGTGGAACATGAGGTCTTCATGGAAAATCCCCTGGTGGTGGTGGCCCCTCCTGAACACCCCCTGAGCGGAGAACGGTCGATCCCCCTGGGGCGGCTGGCTCGGGAGGTGTTCCTGATGCGTGAGCCGGGTTCGGGCACCCGTCTGGCGATGGAGCGGTTCTTCGCAGAACACGGGTTAACGATCAATCAAGGGATGCAGATGACCCGTAACGAGGCGATCAAGCAGGGGGTGCGCGCCGGGTTGGGGCTGGGGGTGGTCTCCGTTCACACAGTGGACCTGGAGCTGGAGACCGGCCGTTTGATCCTGCTGGATGTGGCGGGTTTCCCTATCCAGCGTCAGTGGTATATGGTCTATCGCAAGAGCAAACGCCTCTCTCCCGCAGCCCGCGCCTTTCACGATTTCGTGCTGCAGAGCGCCCAGGAGGTGAAGGCGTCGCCAATATGAATGCAGTGGCTACGTGCTTGCGTTAAACTTCCCGATCACCCGCTACTTTATAGATGAGAGGCTGGTATTCACCATGAGGCGACCAGAGCAGCAAGCCAAAGACCCAGCCGAAGGGGGCGACTACGCGCTCCTGGAGGAGGTGGAGCTGCCGGAGGATCTGCGCCGGCTGCCCCCGTCCCAGCTGCCCCGGCTGGCCCGGGAGCTGCGCCAGTTTCTCATCGAGACGGTCTCCCAGACCGGGGGCCACCTGGCCGCCGGCCTGGGGGTGGTGGAACTGACCATCGCCCTGCACTACATCTTCAATACCCCGGAAGACCGCCTGATCTGGGACGTAGGCCATCAGACCTACCCCTACAAGATCCTCACCGGCCGCCGGAAACAGATGCGGACCCTGCGTCAGCGGGGGGGGATATCCGGCTTCCCCAGGCGCAACGAGAGCCCATACGACACCTTTGGCACGGGCCACTCCAGCACCTCCATCGGCGCCGCCCTGGGCATGGCGGTGGCCTCTCGGCAACGGGGCGAGAGCAGGAAGGTGGTGGCGGTGATCGGTGACGGTGCCATGGGGGCAGGCATGGCCTTCGAGGCGCTGAACCAGGCCGGCGCCCTGGACGAGGATCTGCTGGTGATCCTCAACGACAACGACATGTCGATCTCCAAACCGGTGGGTGGTTTCAACAACCACCTCTCGCGCCTGCTCTCCGGCAGGTTCTATTCCGGCATGAAGGAGGGCAGCAAGAGCCTGCTCAGCCACCTGCCAGCGCCGATCGGGGAACTGGCGGGGCGCTGGGAGGAGCACATGAAGGGCATGGTGCTGCCTGGCACCCTGTTCGAGGAGCTGGGCTTCAATTATATCGGTCCCATCGACGGGCACGACCTGGAGACCCTGCTGGCCACCCTCAGGAACATGCGGGAGATGCAGGGGCCAAGGCTGTTGCACGTGGTGACCCGGAAGGGGAGGGGCTATGAGCCGGCGGAAGAGGACCCCTGTGTCTATCATGGGGTGACCCCATTCGACCCGGATACGGGCAAGATGGAGAAGACGGGCGGCGGCAAGACCTATACCCAGGTGTTCGGCGACTGGTTGTGTGATACCGCCCAGGCAGATCCCCGCCTGGTGGGCATTACTCCGGCCATGCGCGAGGGTTCGGGCATGGTGGAGTTCGCCCGGCGCTTCCCCAGGCGTTACTTCGACGTGGGCATCGCCGAGCAGCACGCCCTGACCTTCGCCGCCGGCCTTGCCTGCGAAGGGGTCAAGCCGGTGGTGGCCATCTACTCCACCTTCCTGCAACGCGCCTATGACCAGCTGGTCCACGACATCGCCCTGCAGAATCTGGACGTGACCCTGGCGGTGGACCGGGCCGGGCCGGTGGGGGCGGACGGCGCCACCCATGCCGGGAGCTTCGACCTGGGCTTTACCCGCATCCTGCCCAACATGTTGGTCATGACACCGGCGGACGAGAACGAGTGCCGCCAGCTGCTGCAGACCGCCTATGAATATACCGGTCCGGCCGTGGTGCGCTATCCGCGGGGGCGTTGCCCCGGGGTGGCAGTGGCCGAAGCGCGTGTAAGCCTGCCCCTGGGCCGGGGCGAGATCCGTCGTGAGGGCCAGGCCGTGGCCCTGCTGGCTTTTGGCGCGCCCCTGGCGAATGCCCTGGAGGCGGCCGACTCCCTGCATGCCAGCGTGGCCAATATGCGCTTCGTCAAACCCCTGGATGAGGCCCTGATCCTGAGGTTGGCGGACCGCCATGAACTGCTGGTGACCCTGGAAGAGAACAGCCTGCAGGGCGGCGCCGGTTCGGCGGTGAATGAATATCTGCAGCGCATCGGTCACCCGGTGCGCCTGCTCAACCTGGGGTTGCCCGATCGCTTCCTCGAACACGCCAGCCAGCAGCAGCAGCTGGCGGAGGCGGGCCTTGACCCCGCTGGCATCGTCGCGGCTGTGCGGCGGGTGTTGCGGGAGCGGCCACCCCGGGTGGTGGCAAGCCGCTCCAGTTGAACCAGAAAGCCGGGCCTATGCTCGAGATCACACCCCTTCCAGCCTTCGACGACAACTACATCTGGATGCTCGGGGCGCGTGAAAAACGGCAGTTTACCGCCGTGGACCCAGGGGACGAGGCCCCGGTGCTGGCCTGGCTGCGGGAGCGGGATGCCGAACTGGGCGCCATCCTCCTGACTCACCACCACTATGACCACATCGGCGGGGTGCCGGAACTGCTCACGGAGTACCCCGGCATCCCGGTCTACGGACCGGTACGCCAGCCGATCCGTGGGGTGAACCGGCCGGTCGCTGAAGGTGGGCGGATCGACCTGCCCGGGCAGGCTGGGTCTCTGGAGGTAATGGAGGTGCCGGGCCACACCGCCACCCACATCGCCTATCTCGGTGAGGGGATGCTGTTCTGTGGCGATACCCTGTTCGGGGCCGGCTGCGGACGGGTCTTCGATGGGACCTTCGAGCAGCTGGCCGATTCACTGCGGCGGATCGCCGGACTGCCGGCCGCCACCCAGGTCTATTGCGCCCACGAGTACACCCTGGACAATCTGGGTTTTGCCACCTGGGTGGAACCCCACAACCTGGCGCTCGAGCAGCGTCGCCGGGCCGACCAGGCCAAACGGGATCGAGGGGAGCCCACGCTCCCCTCGAACCTGCGACTGGAACTGGCCAGCAACCCCTTTCTACGCACCGACGTGCCCGAGGTGATCGAGGCGGCCTCGGCCTATGCGGGGCGTCCCCTGCGGCACCATCGGGAGGTGTTCCGGGCCTTGCGTGAGTGGAAGGATCGGGAATACGACTGACCCGACAGGGGCCGTGGAACCTGGAGGTCCCCACGGCCTTGTCAGTGGCGGCTGGGTGAATCAGACGTTGCGAGCGTCCATCATGCCCTCGATAATGGGCTGCAGGATGATCTCCATGGAGAGCCCCATCTTGCCGCCGGGCACGACGATGGAGTTGCGCCGGGACATGAAAGAGCCGTCGATCATCGACATCAGATAGGGGAAGTCGATATCGAACTTCTTCGGGTCCTCGAAGCGGATCACCACGAAGCTCTCGTCCGGGGTGGGGATGTCGCGGGCGATGAAGGGGTTCGAGGTGTCGACCGTGGGGACACGCTGGAAGTTGATGTCGGTACGCGAGAACTGGGGCGTGATGTGGTTGATGTAGTCGGGCATGCGGCGCATGATGGTATTGACGATCGCCTCTTCGCTGTAGCCGCGCTCCGCGTTGTCACGGAAGATCTTCTGGATCCATTCCAGATTAACGATCGGCACCACGCCGACCCCCAGATCGACGTGTTTGGCCACGTCGTTCTCGCCGTCCACCACCAGGCCATGTAGGCCTTCGTAGAACAGCAGATCGGTACCCTCTTCGATCTTCTCCCAGGGGGTGAACTCGCCCGGTTTGAGATCCAGGCCGAGACGGGTGTTGTGCTCCGCCGCCTCCTCATCACTGTGCAGATAGTAGCGTTTCTCGCCGGTACCGGTCTCGCCGTAGACCCGAAACAGCTCGGCGAGTTTGTCGAAGCGATTGGCCTCGGGGCCGAAATGACTCATACCCTCGGCCATCTTCTCGCGCATCTCCGCTCGATTGTAGCGATGGAAGCTGTCACCCTCGATCACTGCGGGTTTGATGCCGTCACGGAAAAAGATGTGTTCAAACGCGCGCTTAACGGTGGTGGTGCCGGCACCGGATGAACCGGTAACCGCGACGACTGGATGCTTCTTCGACATGGGTCTCTCCCTAATCTAAGCGTTTTAGTACATCATCGCGCCCGTGGCAGGGAGCTTGGGACTTCTTGCTCCCTGGAACCGGCGGAAGGGCTCACAGAATGCCGCCAACTATACCACGGTGTACTCGCATTTCCACCGGGGTATTGGTGGACCCCCTAGAACAGGTGGGCGTTCAACCAGAGGTGGGTGGCGATGCCGGCCCCGTACCCTAGAGCGATCAGCGGGGTCCATTGGAGATGGCTGAAGAAGGTATAGGCCCCTCTGGACTGCCCCATCATGGCCACCCCCGCGGCAGAACCGATGGACAACAGGCTGCCACCCAAGCCCGTGGTCAGGGTGGCCAGCAGCCATTGACCCTGGGACATTTGTGGCCCCATGGTCAGCACCGCCGACATGGTGGGGATGTTGTCCAGCACGGCGGAGGCGAGACCCACCGAGATGTTGGCGGTAGTCGGCCCCCACTGAGTGTACAGGAGCTGAGAGGCCAGGGAGAGCCAGCCGACATATCCCAGGCCACCTACCGCCAGCAGGACCCCGCAGAGAAACAGCAGGGTATCCCACTCGGCCCGGGCCACGCGCAGAAAGATGTCGAACGGATGACGGCCCTCAACGGTAATGTGGGCGCTCGCTTGACTCGCCCTGGCCACCCGGCCTCGTAAGGCTGGGTGGGTCCTTTTCAGGTAGTAGCCGAAGAACTGGAGATAGGAGAGGCCCGTCAGCATGCCGATCACGGCGGGGAGATGGAGCAGGCTCTGCATGATCACGGCAGTCACGGTGGTCAGTGCGAACAGGCCGATGATGCTCTTCGCGCCTCGCCGCAGGCTGGTGCTGGAGGGTGGCTGCCAGCCAATCTCTCCCCTCGGCAGGACACAATGCAGGCAGATTGCCGGTATCAGGTAGCTGGCGAGTGCCGGCACGAACAGATTGAAAAAGACGTTGAAGCCGACACGCCCGTTGCTGCTCAGGATATCCTGCTGCCAGACCATCAGGGTGGTGATGTCTCCAAAGGGGCTGAAGGCCCCGCCGGCATTGGCGGCAACGACCAGATTGAGGCAAGCCAGTTGCAGGAAACGGCGGTTTTCCCAACCGATGGACATCACCACCGCCCCCATCAGCAGGACCGTGGAGAGGTTGTCCAGGAAGGGGGAGAGGCCAAAGGTGAGCAGGCCGCTGGCCCAGAAGAGCTGGCGATAACCGATTCGACGGCCGGCCACCCAACTCCTCAGGGCGGAGAACACCTGGCGCTCGCTCATGGCATTGATATAGGTCATGACTACCAGCAGGAACAGCATCAACTCGCTGAATTGCAGCAGGCTGTGGCGTACCGCTACCTCCGCCAGCCGGGCCTGTCCGGCCCCCTGTGCCGACCAGCCAATCAGGCCCCAGATGGCCCCGGCACCCAGCAGCATGGGTTTGGATTTGTGCAGCTGGAGAAACTCCTCGAGGGAGACCAGGAGGATGGCCACGGCAAAGATGGCCAGGCAGAGGTAGGCGACCCAGGGGGGGACCAACGCCACCGCATCTCCCGACATCTGGCTGGCATGGGCCAGTCCCGGCAGTGAGTTCAAGGTAAAAAGGATAGTGGCCGGTTTCATTCCCTATGGGGATCCGTGGGGGGCTCCGCTAA
>Ga0114931_10005721_pt1 | contig 15376 bp, 12 predicted proteins | sample 2SBtaG_FD_89579 | JGI IMG/M metagenome (GOLD analysis project Ga0114931, IMG submission 89579) | Deep subsurface microbial communities from Kolumbo volcano to uncover new lineages of life (NeLLi) - 2SBTROV14_V59a metaG | ecosystem: Environmental > Aquatic > Marine > Volcanic | place: Kolumbo...
CACCAGCCGGCGGAGCGGCACCAGCACCAGCCGGCGGAGCGGCACCAGCACCAGCCGGCGGAGCGGCACCAGCACCAGCCGGCGGAGCGGCACCAGCACCAGCCGGCGGAGCACCGGCGGGCGGTGGCGCGATGGGCGGTGGCGCGATGGGTGGTGGAGGTCCTCCGGGTGGAACCATTACTTGGTCCGCGGGGGATACCATCGCCGTGACATTTATCGGTCAAATCTGCGACGGTTGCCCCAACGCAGCAGCAGCACCGGCCGGCGGTGGCATGGGTATGGCCATGCCGACGCGGATAACGTTCTCGTTCATGGCTTATGAGAATCTCACTACAGGTATTGCACCCATCGCGTCGCGGACCATATTCAGTTCCCAGCCGTTTAATTGGGCACCCATTTTTGGTCCTGCACCCACCGGGCCGTAGCCTGGTGTGCTAGCCCTGCTTTACCCATAGAATAGTTGATAAAAACACACTGCTGTCCCGCTAATTGGCTGCGAATTGGGTTAAACACGGGTTTTGCGGATAAAAACGACCATCTGATTGGTGGACATAAAATAGTTGTTCAGGAAATCTCATCGCCGCCGTCGACGTCATACCCACGAAGGCGGGGGCGTTCCCCATCGGGGCAATCGAGCACCACGGCAGCACTATGTCCAGCAGTTTCTATGGGTAAAGGGCAGGGCTAGCCCGGATTTTTCACAAATGATCTGCTGCGCCGCACGCTGAAGCATGGCCGAAACGCGCATATCGCCATTTAATTCAATTCAGTATTCAGTATATTCAGTACATTAGGCTAAAAAATCCCTTTTACAATCCGGACCACCAGTATCGTGTACAAGCTTGGGTACTAAAAACCCGGGTAGCGCGCGCTTGACCGCTTGATAAATGTCTTTAATGCGTTGTGCCGATACGGCAAAGTGTTCACTGCCCGCTACGCGATCAAGCACATTCAGGTAATAGGGCAATACGCCGGCGGCGAATAATCGTTCACTGAGTTCACACAAAACGCGTTCGTCGTCGTTGATGCCACGCAGCAGAACGGCCTGGTTCAGCACCGTAAAACCGGCCTGTTTCAGCAAACTCACGGCGGTGCACACATGATCGCTGATTTCATTGCCGTGGTTGCTGTGAATGACAAAAATTTTCTGCAATGCGACCGCTTGAAACGCGGTGATAAAAGCCGCGTCAATGCGTTGCGGTAACACCACCGGAAAACGGCTGTGCAGGCGCAGTCGCCGGATGTGCTCAATGGCTTGCAGATCGGCTGCCATAGCCGCAAGTTTTTCATTACCAAGGGAAAGCGGATCGCCGCCACTGAGTATGACTTCATTGACATAACGGTGTTGCTGTAAATAGTCCAATACGCACTGCCAGTGCTTTCCCTGTAGGCTTTGTTCCTGGTACGGAAAGTGGCGCCGGAAACAATACCGGCAATGTACCGGACACACCGATGTGCTGATAATTAAAACCCGGTGGCGGTATTTGTGGATCAACCCCGGCGTAACGATATAATTCTTTTCGTTGACCGGGTCTTGACTAAAAGCGTTGCCGTTACAGGCTTCCGACTGTGATGGCAGTACCTGTTTGAGCAAAGGGTCATGCGGATTTCCCACTTGCATTTGTTGTACAAATGTTCGCGGTACACGCAGTGGAAAACCATGATCATCGCCGTTGTGATGACGCGGATTTAGACCCAATTCACCCAGCAGTTCGGCAGTCGAACTGCAGGCTTGCTGCATATGCCGCTGCCAAGCGTCGTGTTTCACGTTGGTTTAAACGCCGCGTGCAATGGACCTGGCATAATCGAGTTCGTGCAATAATTCATCCAGTGGCGGGATATTTGCGTCGCGTTCGATCATACAGGAAACCTCACCGCAATGCTTCACCGCACTTGCATAGAGTTGCCAGACTTCATCGGACACAGCATGGTCATGGGTGTCAATGATGACATCGTCGTAACGGGAGTGGCCCGCTAAATGAAACTGTTGCACGCGTTGGCTGTTAATGCCTTGTAAATAGTCCAGGGGATTAAAGTTGTGATTGAATGCGCTGACAAAAATATTGTTGACATCAAGCAGTATGAGGCAGTCGGCCCGATCCGCGATGGTGTTGAAAAATTCCCATTCCGGCATGATCGATTCGGTATAGGTGATATAGCTGGAAACATTCTCCAGCAGTATCCGTCGACTGAGAAAATCCTGTACCCGATTTACACGCTCGACGATATGGCTAATGGTTTCTTCGGTGTAGGGCAGGGGCAGCAGGTCGTGGCTGTTTTCACCGTGCACGCCGGTCCAGCACAAATGGTCGGATATCCATGCCGGTTGTAAACGGTCGGCGAGTGTTTTGACTTGGTGCAAGTAATCCATGTTCAACGGGTCGGTACTGCCGATGGACATGGCAACACCGTGCATGGCCATGGGGTAGTGTTCACGAATCTTATACAGAAAATGCAGCGGTTTACCGCCGGGTACCAGATAGTTTTCCGTGATGACTTCAAACCAGTCCACGGCCGGTCGGCTATCCAAAACCGCCTGATAATGATCCGTGCGCAATCCCAACCCGAATCCCAGGTAAGGATGCTTCACGATGACTTTCCTTTAAACACCAGTTTAACGACCTCCTCGTACCGGTTGACAAAATGGCATCGCAATCCCCGCCTTAGTTTTTCAGGCACGGCGTCCACGTCGCTTTGATTGGCGGCAGGTAATATGACCTCTTTTATGCCGTTTCGTTTTGCCGCCAGCAATTTTTCCCGTATACCACCCACCGGCAATACCAATCCGGTCAAGGTCAATTCGCCGGTCATGGCCAGGTTTTTGCGAATGACCTGGTTGCGCACCAGCGACAGGATTGCCGTCGCCATAGTGATGCCGGCGCTTGGACCATCCTTGGGTGTGGCGCCCTCGGGCACGTGCAGGTGAATATAGGCTTTTTGCAGTATATCCACGGGAGTGCACAGTGCTTTCCCGTGGGCGCTGATGTAGCTGTGCGCTATTTCCGCCGATTCGCGCATCACATCACCCAATTGGCCGGTGAGCTTAAATCCATCCCGTTGCCGGTGCACGATACCGGCTTCGATATTCAAGCTGGCACCTCCCATGGGCGTCCAGGCAAGCCCTGTGACGACACCGACTCCACCCGGCACTATTTCCTTGCTGAACACCGGTTTGCCAAGATAATCCTGCACGGTTTTTGGATCGATGTCGATGGGGGTCTTTTTGCCCTTGACCATGGCCGTTCCGGCTATGCGAATCAATCGGTTTAGCTGTTTTTCCAGATTTCTTACGCCGGACTCACGGGCATAGTTTTCAATCACGAAATCAAGGGATTGAGCGCCGATTTTTAGTTGGTTTTTTTTCAGTCCGGCGCGTTTCAATAATTTTGGCCATAAATGCTTGCGCGCAATTTCGCGTTTTTCCGCGGTGATATAACCGGCCAGCCGAATGATTTCCATGCGGTCGACAAGCGCCGATGGAATCGTGTCCAATTGATTTGCGGTGCAAATAAACAACACTTTTGACAGGTCGAAACGCACGTCCAAATAGTGATCGAGAAATTCGCGATTTTGTTCCGGGTCCAGAACTTCCAACAGCGCGGACGCCGGGTCGCCTTGATAGCTGCTGCCGATCTTGTCGATTTCATCCAGCATGATGACAGGGTTGGCTACTTTGACATCACGAAGGGCTTGCACAAACTTGCCCGGCATGGCGCCAATATAGGTTCGCCTATGGCCTTTAATTTCGGCCTCGTCGCGCATCCCGCCCAAGGAGAACCGGTAAAACTGTCTGCCAAGTGCATCGGCCACGCTACGGCCGATAGACGTTTTACCCACGCCCGGCGGTCCAACGAAACAAATGATGGAGCCACTCACCTCGCCGTTGATCGATGCGATGGCAATGAATTCGATGATGCGTTGTTTAATATCGTCAAGCCCGGCGTGGTGCTTATCAAGGATCTTCTGCGCGCGCGACAGATCCAGTACGTCCTGGGAATGTACACCCCAGGGCAGGTCGGTTAAGGTATCCAGGTAGTTGCGGGTAACGCCGTATTCCGGCGAGCCGGTTTCCAGAATGGAGAGCTTTTGCATCTCCTCGTCGATCCGTTTAACGGCCGCTTCCGGCAGCAGGAGTGCTTCGATACGTTTACGGAATCGTTCGATATCAGCGGTACGATCGTCTTTGGCAATACCCAACTCTTTTTGAATAGCGCGCAATTGTTCCTTGAGGAAAAACTTGCGTTGTTGCTCATTCATCGCATCTTCGACGCTTTGATGAATTTTCATCTGAAGTTTAGCCACTTCCAGTTCTTTTTTAATGAGTACCAGCACCTTTTCCATGCGCGGGCGCAGTGCCGTGGACTGCAATACTTCTTGTAACTCGCTTTTAGCGGATGTTGTTAAGCTGGCGGCGAAATCCGTCAGCAGGGATGGCTCATTGGGTCCGAAGCGATTGAGAAAAAATTTGAGTTCTTCACTGTATAGTGGGTTTAACGGCATCAGTTCTTTGAGGGTATTGATAATGGCAATGGCATAGGCTTTGATTTCATCGCTTTGCTCACTGCCAGGGTCTGTTTTTGGATAACTGACGGCGACATGGAAAGGCGGTTTTTTCGACAACCAGCGTTCGATGCGAAATCGGCGTATGCCCTCGGCGATAAACTGCATTTTACCGTCCGAGCGCATCGGGTGATGCACGCGAATGGCCGTGCCTAAGTCATAGAAATCGGCCGGGCTGAGGTGTTCGGTGGAATCGCTTTGAACGGCAATCAATCCGGCGAGCGGTACCTTGTTTTCACCGATTTTTTCCATGGTTTGAATCCATGGCGCGTCGTCCATCAATATGGGTTGGGTTTGCGGCGGAAAAAAAGGTCGTTCCGTCAACGGCAGCACATACAGCGTTGGTGGTAAATATTCGTCACTAAGCGCAATACTGGATGATGGCCCGTTTTGGGTGGATTTTTTAATTACTTCAACATCTGCTGACATATTCAAATGGCCTTGCCGGCTGAGAGAATGTTTTACATTGTGCCATGACGGGCCGTTTTCAACGAGCGTGTTCGGATATTTGGCGCAAATCCCATGTGCGGACTATTTTTTTCTGGCATTGTAAAAACCAGACTTCTATAATCCGATAGAAGTAGTATTGCATTGCATACACTGGAGATACCATGGCCGACAAACTGATGATCGTAATGGTTAATACGGATCCCCGTAACGCTTCAGAGCTGGGTGCGCCGTTTTTTCAGGCCACGGTGGCCGCTGCCATGGAATTCGAAGTGGAAATTGTCTTGACGGGTCGTGCCGGAGAACTGGCAAAAAGGGGCGTGGCGGAAAAACTTTATGTCAACGAAAATACCGGCGGCAAAACTGTCTATGAGGTGATGTCCGATGCCCATGAAGCCGGTGTGAAGTTCAAGGTGTGCACGCCGACACTGGAATTGTGGGGAGATGACTTGATTCCGGAAATCGAAGAAACCGTCGGCGCGGCCTATGTCATCAGCGAGGCTATGGATGACGATACCGTGACGTTTACCTATTAAAGAATGTATATGACAATCGATGCCAAGCAGGCGGCGCAGGTATTTGCTGAAGCCGACAGAATTTACAGTAAAGAGGAAGTGGAACGAGCACTCAACCGCATGGCGACCGATATGGCGGCGCAAATAAGCGAATTGGATCCGGTGATTTTATGCGTCATGAACGGCGGATTGGTGCCCACGGCCGGTTTAATGGCTCGATGGCAGTTTCCTTTGCAGGTTGACTATATCCATGCTACTCGTTATCGCAATACGACGCGCGGCGGGCAATTGGATTGGCGGGTGAAACCCCATATGACGCTGACGGACCGCGTGGTGGTCGTGGTTGACGATATCCTGGATGAAGGCATTACCCTGGCCGCCATTTTGGAGGCTTGTCATGCGTTTGGTGCCAGGGATGTAATCAGTGCGGTGTTGTTGGAAAAACATCGAGCTCGAAGTGTAACCGTTGAAGTGAATTTCACGGCATTGTCCGTGGAAGACCGCTATGTATTTGGGTACGGCATGGATTATGCCGGCTATTTGCGCAATGCACCGGGTATATTTGCGGTTAATGAATAATTCATGGCAGCCATAGCAATTATCGGTGGTACGGGTCTAACATCACTGAAAAATCTTAATATTACCCATAGGGAAGTGGTACACACACCGTTTGGTCCGCCTTCGGCACCGATATTATTCGGTACCCTGGCGGGAAAAAATGTCGTGTTCCTCCCCCGCCACGGTAGCGGGCATACTATTCCGCCCCATATGGTGAATTACCGTGCAAATATTTGGGCGCTTAACCGTATCGGCGCGGAAAAAGTCATCGCTATTGCCGCCGTGGGTGGTATACGAACGGATATGCCGCCGGCCACCCTGGTTATTCCCGATCAAATTATCGATTACACTTGGTCGCGGGCGCATACGTTTTTTGAAGATCGATTATCACGCGTCGTACATGTGGATTTCACCCATCCTTACTGTGAACCTTTACGCGAAACGATGAAACAAGCCGGTACCGATGCCGGCATGGATATCGTTAACGGTGGTACCTATGGCGCCATGCAGGGACCTCGACTGGAAAGTGCTGCGGAAATTAACCGTTTGGAAAGAGACGGATGCGACATGGTGGGTATGACTGGCATGCCTGAAGTGGTTTTGGCCCGTGAATTGGAGTTGTGTTATGCGACCTGCGCTGTGGTGGCCAATTGGGCGGCGGGACGGGGACCGGGTAAAATTGATATGAAAGAACTGGAAATAAACCTAAAACTGGGAATGGACAAGGTACGCTCATTGTTGGAAAGCCTCATTCCTCTACTTTGAACTCGTCGGCTTGTCCGAGTCAGCAGCCCTGCCGGGTTTACCGTTTTAGCGGTGTCACGATGTCACCGGGTGTGCCTCCGCCGGTGTTTGAGGGCGTTCCTGCTTTGTATGGCAATATCTGAACAAAGGCGCCGATTTTCGGATTATCCACATAATGAAGCTTTTTACTTCGCATGCGTCGATGTTGCACCATTCGAAATTTTAAATATTGAGGTGGCTGCGCTACCGGTGCCGGCATATCGTCCGTCTGCTGTTCATTTTCCGGCAGTGCTGATCCCGTCATCGCCGATTGCGGCATGATGTTGGCCCGAAATTTCGGGTTACGCATGGTATACAATAAATCGAAATTAACATGCAGGTAGGTTCCAAGACTTACCGTTACCGTACCTTCCAGTTCCGACAACGGTTTGTTTTGAACGATAGGTCCAGGCATGCCGGGTTGTACCTGCATGCCGGGTTGAGACGTGCCGGGTTGTACCTGCATACTGTCCATGGTCCGAATGGGGGGTGGCAAGGTCTGGCCACCACGGATATAAATGGGTTTGGCTTGTGCCCTCGGTTGCACCAGCTGCCGCCAGGCCGCATGGAACAGGGGCTGGTAGTCGCCCCCTCTGCTTAATTTACGGGTAATATCGTTTAAATCCATTTGATTGGGACTAAGCTTGATCAGCATGGAATGATTGTCACCGCCCATGGATTGAAACGTTTTCAGGTCGACCAGGTATAGCGCGTTGTCTTCCAGGGGTCTGCCGGGTTCCGCCGGCCAGAATTCCGCCTGTAGTGCCCGATTGGAATTATGGACAAATACAATGAGTTCTACTTGGTACCAGGCTGAACGGGCCATGACCAAATGGGGTAAAAAACCTATTATTATTAAGAGTAATTTGAACTTCATCGGCATAGTATATCCTAGTCTAAAGTTTAAGCCACTGGAGAGTGTATGGCACTTAAACCCATTTTGCGTATGGGAAATCCGTTTTTACATCAGCTAGCCAAACCGGTTAAAGAGTTTAACACAGCCGCTTTACAGCTGCTGGTTACGGACATGGTCGAGACCATGAAGGCCGCCAGTGGCGCGGGGCTAGCCGCGCCGCAAATCGGTGTCGACCTTCGCATGGTGATTTTTGGTGGTGGAAAGAGTTCCCGATACCCGGATGCTCAAGCCGTACCGTTTACCGTGTTGATCAATCCGGATATTGACGTCATCGATACCCACCAGGAAGAAGACTGGGAAGGTTGTTTAAGCGTACCCGGTTTGCGCGGTAAGGTGCCTCGCTATCACCGTATTCGATACCGTGGTTTTGATATACATGGCGGTATCATTGATCGGGATGTCACAGGTTTTCATGCGCGGGTCGTGCAGCATGAATATGACCATCTTGACGGCATTCTTTTCCCGCAACGGATCGTTGATATGAAATCGTTCGGATTTGAAGATCAACTGGACATGACCTAACAGCAGGTTTTGCCGTCAAAGGATGTACCCTCATGGGTTTAAGGTACATTGATAGACATGGTGGTCAAGTCCCGCATGCAGCACATGGCCTTCCCTTCGCATGCCCAGCTTTTCGGCTACGGCGATGGACGCAAGGTTTTTGGGGCGAATCAGCGATACAACTTTGCTGTAGGCAAACCGGGATTGCGACAGGCTTTTTACCCCGCTGGCGGCTTCAAAGGCATAACCCCGACGCCAAAAGGGAAAATGGATCATATAGCCGATTTCCGGTAGCAAGGTGTCGCCGACCCGTTGTTTAACCAAGCCCACCTGGCCAACCGGTTCACCGTTGGCTTTTACCACAAGCCACAAGCCGTGACCGTCATCGCGGTATCGTTGAATTTGCCTTTGAATCCATTGACCGGTTTCCTCCCGGCTGTAGTTTTCCGGGTAGAACTGCGTAACTCTTGGATGCGCAAGCATGGCAGCCATAAAACCCAGGTCATTTACCGTCATTTCCCTAAGGCGCAGTCGGGTTGTTTGTACAATAAAAGTCATGGATTCATTCTACCCCGTTAGACCACGTCGATCATTGTGCTGATCGTGTTCGCCATGGCATTGCGCCGCAAGCGAATACTGCACGCGTTAATCGACCGGTGATTTGCAGAAAATATCCAGCAATTTTGCGACCGCGTCAAACCGGCCCTCCGGTTCGGGAATTTCAACGGTTATCCGCAGTTTATGTTCGCCGGCCATTTGGAACTTATGGGACTGGGTTTGCAATAAACCGATGATGACGATGGGTTCGATATTGGCTTTATCACCGAACAATACCCGCCCGCCTTTGGGGCCCAGTTCAATTTTCTTGATACCCAGCGGGTCGGCGCGCAGTTTGAGCTCGGCCAGACGAAACATGTTTTTGGTCGGTTCGGGAAGCAGCCCAAAACGATCAATCATTTCCACCTGCAGTTCACGCAGGGCGTCACTGTCGTCGGCATTGCTGATACGTTTATAAATAATCAAACGCGTGTGCACATCGGGAAGGTAATCATCGGGGATTAAAGCCGGCACCTGTACATCGATCTCCGTGCCTTGACTCAATGGCTGATCCAGTTCGGGTTGTTTGCCGGACTTCAGTGCCTGCACCGCCCTTTCCAACAGCTCGCAATAGAGGGTATAGCCCACCTCGTGGATCTGGCCGCTTTGGTCCTCGCCGAGTAATTCACCGGCGCCACGGATTTCCAAATCATGGGTGGCCAGGGTGAAACCAACGCCAAGGTCTTCAAGGGATTCAATGGCCTCCAGGCGTTTGACCGCGTCGGCGGTAATCGTGTTTTTAGGGGGAACGATTAAATAGGCATAAGCCCGGCGATGGGAACGGCCGACTCGCCCACGTAGTTGGTGCAACTGAGCAAGGCCGAAGCGGTCGGCGCGGTGAATGACGATGGTGTTGGCATTGGGAATATCAATACCGGTTTCAATAATCGTTGTGCACAATAAAATGTTAAAACGCTGGTGATAGAAGTCCAGCATTACGTGTTCCAGGTCCCTTTCGCGCATTTGGCCGTGAGCGATTCGTATGCGGGCCTGGGGCAGGATTTTTTCCAGGTTGCGCGCAAAGGTTTCGATGGATTCCACTTCATTGTGCAGGAAAAACACTTGCCCACCCCGTTTGATTTCCCGATCACAGGCCTCTTGGATCAGGACGTCGTTCCATTCGCGCACAAAGGTTTTCACGGCCAGCCGCCGCGCGGGAGGGGTGCCGATAATGGACAAGTCGCGGATACCCGACAACGCCATATTCAAGGTGCGCGGAATCGGTGTGGCCGTCATGGTTAACACGTCCACCTGGGCGCGAAGGGCTTTAAGTTTTTCCTTCTGCCGCACACCAAAGCGGTGTTCCTCGTCAATGATGACCAGGCCCAAGCGCTTAAACGCAATATGACCGTGAATGAGTTTATGGGTGCCTATCACCACATCAACGGTGCCGTCGGCCAGTGCCTTGAGCACCTGATCCTGCTCTTTCTTGGAGCGGAATCGGGACAGGGTTTCGATTTTTACCGGCCAAGAGGCGAATCGGTCGGTAAAATTCTGATAGTGTTGCTGGGCCAACAATGTGGTCGGTACCAGGATAGCCACCTGTTTGCCGGTCATGGTCATGATAAACGTGGCGCGCATGGCCACTTCGGTTTTACCGAATCCCACATCCCCGCAAACCACCCGGTCCATGGGCTTGTTGGAGGTCAGGTCGGCGACAACTTTATCGATGGTTTCCTGTTGGTCGGGCGTTTCTTCAAACGGAAAATCGCTGACAAAACTGTGGTATTGTTCGTCGGGCATGGGCACGGCATAGCCTTGACGGGCGGCTCGCTTGGCATACAGGTCAAGCAGTTCCACGGCCACGTCCTTGACTTTTTCGCTGGCGCGTCGTCTGGCTTTTTTCCACTGATCGCTGCTCAGCCGGTGCATCGGCGCGGCATCAGGATGGGCGCCGGTATAGCGTGAAATCAAGTGCAGCGAGGACACCGGTACATAGAGTTTATCACCGCCGGCATATTCAAGGGTTAGGAACTCGGCGTCGTAGTCACTGACTTGCATGATCTCCATGCCACGATAGCGGCCAACACCATAGTCGATGTGGACCACCGGATCACCGATATTAAGTTCGGTGAGGTTTTTGATGACGGCTTCAGATTCCCGGGCCCGTCCGCGCCGTCGTCGGCGCGTCTGCCTGGCTTGCTGGCCGAACAACTGGCTTTCGGCGATGACCGCGATGGCTGGATTTTCCACCAGCAAACCCTGCTCCATGGCGCTCAGGGTAATAGCGAGTTTGTCATCGCTGTGTATAAAGTCATGCCAGCCGTCGGTTTTCGTCAGCACAATGCCGTGTCCCCCCAGCAACCCCAGCAGGGTTTCCCGGCGGCCGAGGCTTTCGGCAGCAAATAGAATCCGGCCCTCATAGCGCTGAATAAATCGCTTGAGCTGGTCTAAAGGCTCGGCGGCCCGGGCCTCAATGGTCAGGCTGGGCGTGGCTTTGCTGGCGAAGTTGATATAGCCGGCTTTGTCGTCATCCTTGAACTGCCGCAATTGAATCTGTGGATAGGAGGCAAACGCACCGAACAATTCATGGGTTTGCAAAAATAAATCAGCGGGCGGTAAAGGTGGATGCTACATATCGTGGCGGTATTGTTCGTAGCGGTGGCAAACATCCGCCCAAAATTCGTCGGCGCGCTGTTCGGTATCATCACTGTATACCAGGGTGGCTTGGCGTGGCAGGTAATCGAAAACCGACGCTGTTTGTTCAAAAAACAACGGTAGATAATATTCGATGCCAGGCGGCGTGGCGCCCTCGCTGACGTCGCGGTATATCACGCTGCGTTGCGGGTCGCCTTCAAACCGCTCTCGGTAACGGCGGCGAAAATCGGTAATCGCTTGCGGGTCCATGGGGAATTCGCGACCGGGCAACAGGTTTACCTGTTGGGTTTTGTGCAGTGAGAGTTGCGTATCCGGGCTAAATACGCGGATGGATTCGATGTCGTCGTCGAACAAATCAAACCGAAACGGGTGTTTACTGCCCATGGGAAATAAATCCAGGATACTGCCTCGAACCGCGAATTCGCCGTGCTCCATAACCTGGGGAACGCACTGGTAGCCGGCCAGCTCCAGGCGGCGGCGAAATTGCTCAGGTTGCAGGCGATCGCCCACTTTGAATTGAAAACTGCGGCCGTGGATGTACGATTGGGGTGGCAGTTTTTGCATGGCGCTGGCCACGGTCAACAACACAAAACCCCGCTGGATGGAATCGCAGGCCTGTAGCGTGGCCAGGCGTTCGGAAACGATGTCCTGGTAGGGCGAAAACTGGTCATAGGCAAGGGTTTCCCATTCCGGGAAAACGGCAACCGGCAACCCAAGACCGGCACTGTAAAAGCGTATTTCCTGCTCCAGGGCGCTGCGACTGGCGGCATTATCGCAAATGACGATCACCGCCTGCTCGGAATGTTTGGCGGCCTCGACCAAGGCCAATCCGCGGGCACTGGCGTACAAACCGCTCCAAAAACGCTTTTGCGCCGCCTGTGTGGGCAGCGAATCGGAATCATGAATGAAACAATGGGCTGTCATACTTGTCCTACCTATCAGAACGGCGAAGTTTACCATACCGGGAAAAACTAATATAATGAGCGGTTTACCAAAATGCTTGGGAAGCTGTTAATCAGGCCGCCAGTAAACTGAGCTTGCCGATTACCCGGAACCCGGGTTTGGGTATACCAATAAATCAATTGTAAATGGGGGCGGATTGCACTTTATGCGAATCGTAGAAGAAGCTTTAACCTTTGATGACGTGCTGCTGCTGCCGGCACATTCTAAAGTCCTGCCCAAGGAAGTCAATCTATCCACCCGGTTGACCAGGGAAATACTACTGAATATTCCGCTGATTTCCGCGGCCATGGATACAGTCACCGAGGCCCGATTGGCGATAGCCATGGCCCAGGAAGGTGGCTTGGGTATTATTCATAAAAATCTGTCGGCTGAAGAGCAGGCCGATGAGGTACGTCAAGTCAAGAAATTTGAAAGCGGCGTGATCAAGGACCCGATCACGGTGCGTCCCGACCTTTCCATACAGGAAGTACTGGCCCTGACCCGCGCCCACAATATATCGGGGGTGCCGGTGGTCGACGGCGAGGAACTGGTGGGTATTGTAACCCGCCGCGACCTGCGCTTTGAAACCCATATGGACGCACCGGTGTCCAGTATCATGACACCCAAGGAGCGTTTGGTCACCGTGCGCGAAGGCGCCGAGTTGGAAGAAGTCATAACCTTGCTGCATAAACACCGCATTGAAAAGGTGATGGTGGTTGACGGGCAGTTTCGTTTGCGCGGCATGATCACCGTCAAGGATATTCAAAAAGCCACCGACAATCCCAATGCGTGTAAGGACTCCCAGGAACAACTGCGGGTTGGCGCGGCGGTGGGCACATCCGCGGGTACCGATGAACGCGTGGAAGCCTTGGTTGCGGCGGGTGTTGACGTGGTGGTGGTTGATACCGCTCACGGTCATTCGGAAAATGTGCTTAAGCAGGTGCGTCGTATTAAGAACACCTATCCGGATCTGCAGATTATTGGTGGTAACGTGGGCACGGCCGAGGCCGCCATTGCCTTGGTGGAAGTCGGTGCCGACGCGATAAAAGTCGGTATAGGGCCGGGATCCATTTGTACCACCCGGATCATTACCGGTGTGGGTGTGCCGCAAATATCCGCGGTTGCCAATGTGGCCGAGGCCTTGCGAAAATTTGATGTGCCGCTGATCGCGGACGGGGGTATACGTTACTCCGGTGATATCGCCAAAGCCGTAGCCGCGGGAGCCTATTCCATCATGATAGGCAGCCTGTTTGCCGGCACTGAAGAGGCCCCCGGGCAAGTGGAACTTTATCAAGGCCGTTCCTATAAAACTTACCGGGGGATGGGATCCATCGGTGCCATGCAGAAAGGTTCCTCGGACCGTTATTTTCAGGAAGGTACCGTGGAACTGGATAAACTGGTGCCCGAAGGTATTGAGGGCAGGGTTCCTTATAAAGGCAGTCTGGTGGCAATCGTGTATCAACTTTTAGGCGGGTTGCGGGCCAGCATGGGTTATACCGGCAGTGAATCCATCGGTGACATGCGTACCAAACCTAAATTCGTTCGATTGACCGGTGCCGGTATGCGTGAGAGCCATGTGCACGATGTGGCCATCACCAAAGAAGCACCGAATTACCGGGCATGACAGGATGAGCCAACATAACGACCCATTGCATCAGCAGGCTTTACTGATAATCGATTTCGGCGCTCAATACACCCAGTTGATTGCCCGGCGTGTGCGTGAAGCCAATGTCTACTGCGAAATTGTTCCCTTTGATGTCGACCCCCTGGCCATTCAGGATTTTCGGCCCAAGGGCGTGATACTTTCCGGGGGCCCCGAGTCAGTGCATATTGAGGAAACACCGCGCATTCCCGAAATAGTGTTTCAACTGAATGTTCCGATTCTCGGTATTTGCTACGGTATGCAGGCGATAGCCATGCAACTGGGCGGTAAAGTGGTCGCCGCCGAAAAGCGCGAGTTCGGTTATGCCCAGGTGCGTGCCCGGGGACACAGCGAATTACTGCGTGACATCGAAGATCATGTCACCGAGCAGGGCTGGGGACTGTTGGATGTGTGGATGTCCCACGGTGATCATGTGACCGAATGTCCGTCGGGCTTTAAAGCCATTGCCAGTACCGACAGCTCGCCGATTGCCGGTATCGGTGATGACGAGCGAAAAATTTATGGCCTGCAGTTTCATCCCGAGGTTACCCAAACCCGGCAAGGTGCCAGGATCATAAAGCGTTTTGTGGAGTTGTGTGAATGCCGGGGTTTGTGGACGGCGGAAAACATCGTCGAGGAAAGCATTCAGCGAGCCCGGGAAATTGTCGGTAGCGACGGCGTGGTGTTGGGATTGTCCGGCGGCGTGGATTCCTCGGTAACCGCCGCATTGCTGCAAAGGGCTATCGGCGAACAATTGACTTGTATTTTTGTCGACAACGGCTTGCTGCGCTTGAACGAAGCCAAACAAGTGCGGGAAACCTTTGCTAATCATATGGGTGTAAACCTGGTGTTTGTCGACGCCAGCCAGCGCTTTTACCACGCGTTAAAGGATCTCAATGATCCTGAACTAAAACGCAAGGCCATCGGTAACCTGTTTGTGCAAGTGTTCGAGGAAGAAGCGGAAAAACTTGAGGGCACACGATGGTTGGCGCAGGGCACCATCTACCCGGACGTGGTGGAATCGGCGGCCACTAAATTCGGTAAAGCCCATGTGATTAAATCCCACCACAACGTCGGCGGCTTACCCGAACACATGAAACTGAGTCTGCTGGAACCGCTGCGGGAACTGTTCAAAGATGAAGTTCGCAACGTGGGATTGGCGCTGGGCCTGCCCTATGACATGATTTATCGTCATCCTTTTCCGGGTCCCGGGCTTGGTGTACGTATATTGGGTGAGGTGCATGAACAGTACGCCGACATCCTGCGACTGGCAGACGCCATTTATATCGAAGAACTGGTAAAAAACGATTGGTACGA
>Ga0114931_10005722_pt1 | contig 15376 bp, 15 predicted proteins | sample 2SBtaG_FD_89579 | JGI IMG/M metagenome (GOLD analysis project Ga0114931, IMG submission 89579) | Deep subsurface microbial communities from Kolumbo volcano to uncover new lineages of life (NeLLi) - 2SBTROV14_V59a metaG | ecosystem: Environmental > Aquatic > Marine > Volcanic | place: Kolumbo...
ATCCGGCAAGTTTTCTGAATACGGCTTCAGTTTTTTCCAGGGCACTTGCCAGGTCTTCCCGGCTGTGAGCGGAGGAGAAAAACATCCCTTCGAATTGGGCCGGGGCGAGATAGAGCCCGGCTGCCAGCATTTCACGGTAATATTTGCCATACATTTCCGTGTCGGAGGTCATGGCTGAGTCGAAGTCATATACCGGCCCCTTGGAAAATAAGAGGGTCAGTACCGAGCCTGCCAGGTTGATACAGGTCCTGCCGGGAAGATGTTTGTCGGCGATGTTAGCCAGTTCTGAAGCAAACCAGGCCGCCTTTTCATCGAGTTCACTGTAAAATCCCGGCCGCATCAGCCCCTTGATGGTGGCCTTTCCTGCCGCCATGGCCAGGGGGTTGCCGGAGAGGGTCCCTGCCTGATAAACCGGGCCTTCCGGGGCGATATGGGACATGATCTCCGCTCTTCCGCCATACGCTCCCACCGGGAGGCCGCCGCCGATGATCTTGCCCAGGCAGGTCAGGTCCGGGGTGATATTGAATTTGGCCTGGGCCCCGCCGAGGCTTGCCCGGAATCCGGTGATAACCTCGTCAAATATCAGGACAATGCCAAGTTCGCGGGTCAGGCTGCGGAGCTTTTCGAGGAAACCGGGCTTGGGGATAACTACTCCCATATTGCCGGCGATGGGCTCGATGATCACACAGGCAATGTCCAGTTCCGGGTTGCGCAGGGTCTCTTCGAGCCTTTCCTCGTTATTGTAGGGAATGGAAATGGTGTTTTTGACGATGTCGTCTGGTACTCCAGGGCTCCCCGGGATGCCGAGGGTCACCACCCCGCTTCCTGCCTTGACCAGGAAGGAGTCGGCATGACCGTGGTAGCCCCCGTCAAATTTGATTACGATCTTTTTCCCGGTATATCCGCGGGCCAGCCGGATGGCGCTCATGGTCGCCTCGGTCCCTGAGCTGACAAAGCGGACCTTTTCCACTGAAGGAACGGCATCAACCACCAATTGGGCGAGGTCAATCTCCAGCGGAGTCGGGGCCCCGAAACTGGTGCCGTTTCCCATGGCATCCTGAATCGCGCTTATTACCTCAGGCGGGTTGTGGCCCATGATCATCGGCCCCCAAGAGCTGATAAAATCAAGGTATTCATTGTTGTCCACGTCCCAGAGCCTTGCTCCGGAAGCCTTGCTGATAAACACCGGATCGCAACCCACTGACTTACAAGCCCGTACCGGGCTGTTGACCCCGCCGGGGATAAGGGTATTTGCCTGCCTGAACATTTTTTGGGAGTTTTCTGTGTTCATCAATGCGCCTCGATTATTATTTTTTGGCTGATTCAAATTCGACAACAGAAGAGGAATATATCACCTGTCCCCGCAAAAGCAATCCTGACGGCTTCGCAAAGGGGCGTGAATTCGTCGCGGGAATGCGTTTAGTCTGGTGTCTGTCCAGAAACGAGCCATTTCGTCCGATCGAGCAACACCGCAATCGGGCGAAATGGCCGTTTCCTGATGGACACTATCCTATTTTAATCAGGTGTTGTCGCGTGGTGGTGAGTCTGATGTCTTTAAATCATTTAAGGGTTGTTTGATTTCATCAGCCGGGAAAAATTGTCAACGGATGGAAACAGGCCGGATGGTGGTCCGGTAGGGCGGCTGCTTGGCCGGGAAATCTCCACCAGATGTTCAACCCCTGCCTTGGCCGCGGAGCTTAATACCTGATGGTTATCATCGGCCAGGAAGCATTTTGCCGGGGTGAAGCCGAATTTTTTGAACAGGGTTGGCCAGAAACCCTTTTCTTCTTTGGCCGTGCCTATTTCCGCGGCGCAGATAAGCTTGTCGAAGTGGCGGTCTATCCCGGTTTTGGCCGCCTTTATCTTCAAGGTCTTGGGGTGGGCGTTGGTAACCAGAGTCAGGCTCTTGCCCTGGTCCCGGCAATGGCGAAGGAACTCTAGAGCGTAGGGCAGGGGGGTGATCTTTTCCCCGACGCCTTCTTTAAGGGCGGCTATATCAAGGTTGAGCCGTCTCGACCAATAGTCAAGGTCGGTCCACTCAAGGGTCCCTTCTCTTTCCCGGTACATTGTGAGGAGGAAGGCGGCTGCCTCATCGTATGAAATGGCGTTTTTTTCCCCATAAATCCTGGGGAGATGCTCTTCCCAGAAAAAATCGTCAAAGCTTCGGTCAAGGATGGTTCCGTCCATGTCCATCAGGATATGGTCAACCGAGTTGATATAGGTATGATCGGGTGGTAGCATTTTTTTGTTTGTCGACTTCTCAGGTGGCGAGGCTGCCTTTGAGCTGACTTATTTCATTTATTGCGTGTCGTGACATGTAGTCACTGATTCCGTCAACTATCTCCTCGGCTGTGGTGGGATTGATGAAGTTTGCCGTTCCCACCTGCACGGCACTTGCCCCGGCCAGAATAAATTCAATGGCATCGGTCGCATTACTGATGCCGCCTATGCCGATAACCGGGATCTTTACCGCCTGGCAGGCCTGCCAGACCATCCGCAGGGCAATCGGCTTTATGGCCGGGCCGGAGAGGCCGCCGATGATATTGGCCAGGGCCGGCCTGCGTGTTTCGGCGTTGATTGCCATACCGGTGATGGTATTGATCAGGGAAAGGGCGTCCGCGCCACTATTTTCAGCCGCCCGGGCGGTTACGGTGATATCGGTGACATTTGGTGATAGCTTGACTATTATGGGTAACCGGCTGTTTTTCTTGCATATTTCAACAACTGAACCGGCCATTTTGGGATCGGTGCCAAAGGCTACCCCGCCCTTTTTTACGTTTGGGCAGGATATATTGACCTCGATGGCGTCAATTCCCTCACAGTCGGAGAGAACTCGGCAGAGTTCACCATATTCCTCGACCCGGTCTCCCAGGATATTGGCGATCACCTTGGTACCGCAGTTTTTCAGGAAGGGGACTTTATCATCAATAAAATTTTTTACCCCGACATTTTCAAGGCCGATGGCGTTGAGCATCCCCCCGGCAGTTTCAAAAATACGCGGCGGCGGATTGCCTGGCCTTGGGTTAAGGGATATCCCTTTGGCGACAATGGCCCCGATGCGGTCGAGTCTGGTGAAATCGACAAACTCCTGCCCGTAACCAAATGTCCCAGAGGCGGTCATTACCGGGTTCTGGAACTCAAGCCCAGCAATGGCAATCTTTAATTGCGGAGTCTTTCCCATATTATTTCATCGGCCTGGAATACAGGTCCGTCCTTACATACATGGCGGTAATTTTTATGATCCTTGATGGCAACCGCGCAGCCAAGGCAGGCCGAAATGCCACATGCCATCATGGTCTCCAGTGATACCTGGCAGTCAACCCCGAGGCCATTGGTGACCTCGGCCACAGCTGCCATCATCGGCGTTGGCCCGCAGCAGATAACAGAGCGTTCTCTGTCGGTTTGTTTTGTCAGTGTCTCTTTTAGCAGGTCGGTAACCAGCCCTTTATGGCCGGTGCTGCCGTCATCTGTCGCCAAACGGCAGCTTATCCCGATCTTGTCGAAATCACGAATCAGCGGTTGAAGCTCATTGCCTGTTGCTGCCCCAACAAGGACGGATATCGGGGTTGTTCCTTTTTGCCGCAATCTGCTTGCGGCCATGAAGATGGGCGCTATGCCGACTCCGCCTCCCACCAGGACGAATTCTCGGCCATTTTCGAGCTGGAAGGGGTTGCCCAGGGGGCCGGTGAGTTGTATCTCTTCGCCGGGAAGAAAACGGCTCATATTATTGGTCCCCTGGCCGATCCGACGAAATAATATTCGGATCACCCCATTGTCGTTGCTTTGATAAATGGAAAATGGCCGACAAAGGAGGGGTGATGTCCCTTTGCTGGTACGGATCATCACAAAATGGGCCGGCTCGGCTTTTTCGGCGATTCCGGGGGAAAACAAATCGAGGCAAAACAGGTTGGCACCGAGGTCCTCCACTTGGAGGACCTCGGCCTTCTCAAGCATCTGCATAATTATTCCGGTAATCCTGCTTGGTAAGGTTTCAGTGGGTGCCCTGGTCATCAGGGGAGCAGTGCAAGATAGCGTGTGATGTGATGGGCCGTGGCGCGATTTGTGCCGCCGGTCAATCAATCATTCCCTGCTGGATGCAGTAATAATACCGATCAATCGCTCAAGGTCATCATGGGAGTAATATTCAATCTCCACCTTGCCGCGGTTGCCGGCCTGGGCGATTTTCACCTTGGTACCAAGGGTCCTTACCAGGTCATTTTGCAGGGCAAGGCAATATGATTCAGGGATGTTGTCCATTTCCTGATTCACCTTATTGCCCTGTGTCGTCGATCTTTTGCCATTTTCAAGGCCCTGGGCCCGCTTGATGGCCTTGGCCGATTTTTCAGCTTGGCGTACCGACATCCCCTGGTTAAGAATCTGCTGGTGAAGGTCCTGCATGGCGGAAGAATCGTGCGACAGACTGAGGAGGACCCGGGCATGCCCCAGGCTTATCCGCCCGGAGGAGAGGTCGTTCTTGGCATAGTCCGGTAACTGGAGAACCCGAAGCAGGTTGGTCACCGTGGAGCGGTCTTTGCCTACTTTTTTAGCTACCTCGTCCTGGGTAAGATCAAAGCCATCAATGAGCTGTTTATATGCCAATGCCTCTTCCAGTGGGTTAAGATCCTGGCGTTGGATATTCTCAATTATGGCAAGTTCGAGGCGGGACTGGTCGTCGGCTGCCCGAGCGACAACCGGAACTTCACTGAGCCCAGCGATCCGGGCGGCCCGCCAGCGTCTTTCTCCGGCGATTATTTCATATCCATCCCCGTTGTCCTTCTTTCTTACCACCAGTGGCTGGATAATCCCGTTATGACGGATAGATTCGGCCAGTTCTTCCAATGGCGCAGGATTGATATCCTTTCGTGGCTGAAACGGATTTGGACTAATCTTGTCAATTGGGCAGAGAAGCAATCCTTCTGCATTCCGGTTTTCTTCGGCTGGCAACAAGGCATCAAGGCCTTTGCCCAGCCCGCCTGAAATACGGCTCAATGGGTGGGTCCTCCCTTGCTCTGTTTTTTTAGAAACTCGCGGCCCAGATTCATATAGCTGTGGGCCCCGCTTGATGTGGGATCATAAATAGTTATCGGTTTACCGTGACTCGGGCTTTCGCTCAGCCGGACATTTCGGGGAATGTTGGTCTCATAGACAACATCCTGGAAGTGGTCCTTCACCTCCTTGGCCACCTGGTAGGTCAGGCGATTTCGGCGGTCATACATGGTCAGAAGAAGGCCTTCAATGGCCAGTTCCGGGTTGTAGCTGTTTTTTACCAGTCGTATCGTTCGGACCAGCTGGCTGAGACCCTCAAGGGCAAAATATTCACACTGCAGGGGGATAACTACTGAGTCTGCTGCCGTCAAGGCATTGATGGTCAGGAGGCCGAGGGATGGAGGACAGTCGATGAGAATGAAGTCAAATTCAGAGCGGACCGGCTCCAGGGCCTTTTTCAGAAAGCCCTCTCGCTCCTTTTCGTTCATCAATTCCACTTCTGTCCCTATAAGATCGATATGGGTCGGCAGGAGATACAGGGAATCTATCCCTTGCACTTGGACAGCGACCTCTCTGGCCGTGCTTTCGCCGATAAGGCAGTGGTAAAGGTGCTTCTTCACCGTTCGTCCATCGACGCCAAGGCCGCTGCTTGCGTTACCCTGGGGGTCGGAGTCAACGACAAGGACTGTCTGGCCAAGGGCGGCAAGGGCAGCGGCCATGTTCACTGCGGTGGTGGTTTTGCCTACGCCGCCTTTTTGGTTGGCCAGTGCGATTATCTTTCCCATATACTTGCGCCCCTTAACTCTGTGAATTGTGACGAGACGTCCCAAGAGCCCATTGGCTCCGAACCCCACGACACCCGTTGGGGCTTCATTGTCCTTGTCGGGTGGAGTGTAAGGATTCCTATATTTTGAAAATTACAGGCAAAATTGCTCTCGTGCAAGCTGAAAAGCATATCATGCACAGGATGTTTCACGTGAAACATCAGAAAGGCGAGAAGCAGGGCGGTGTAAAATGAAAAAAGGGCCCGCCTTTGTTTTGTAAAGGGGAGCCCTTGGATAACCTGGTGCCGAGACCTGGAATCGAACCAGGGACACACGGATTTTCAGTCCGTTGCTCTACCGACTGAGCTATCTCGGCTTTAAGGAAAGGTGGCTAAAATAATTGAATCGACGCCTGGCTGTCAAGGATTTTTTGGCGACCTGCTTTTCTGCTACGTCCGTCCTCTGGGAGAGAGCCTACTCGGGAAGGTCCGGTGGGGTGTCCTCGTCTTCGATTGGGGTCATCTCCAGCTCGATCTCGGGCAGGTCTTGGGTTGCGTCGGCATTGGGTGCGGGAATGGGTTCATCAGAGAGAAGATCAAGTTCAATGGTGGTATCACTCTCATCCTGAACCCCCTCATCCTCAATGAGAGATGAGAGATCAACTATTGGTTCGTACTCCCCGGTTTTCCCTTTTTTGTCAAAAGCAAGTTGCTCCATATCCAGGGCAGGCAGTTCATCGCCCTCTTCAACCTCTTCCTCCTCAACAGCAGGGGGGATGCTCGGCAAGGGTGGTTCGTCGTCGCTGTCATCAATGGAGGAGAGATCCATGGAATCGGCAGTGCGGTCGAGGTTGATGTCAGCTAAATTGTCTTCTATTTCCTCGACATCGGAATCATCTGAACTCACCAGGTCACTTAGGTCAATATCGTCGAAATGCAGATCTCTGGGCTCCGCTTCGTCCTGGGCTGTTTGTTCATCTTCGGCCTCCTCATCCTCAAGGGCACCGAGTTCAAGGCCAGAGACTGCGGTGGAATCAAAATCGAGGGATTCCTCAGAATCGCCCTCGTTCAACTCATCAAGGTCAATGTCCATGGCGTCGAGATCCGGCAGGATTAGGTCATCATCAACCCTTTCCTCATCCACTCCGCCCTCAAGGTCAAGTTCGGGAAGGATCATGGTCTCGTCAAGATTTTCGTCAGCCGAATCCCCGGGTTCTTCGAGGTCGGCAAGTTGTGCCGTGAGGTCGGTCGTCTCTATGGATTCATCGCTCGTTAGGGCGGTGAGATTTTGTGAGGTAAGGTCATCCAGATCCATAGCCATGGTGGCATCGTCGGGCTGGGACTCTGTGCCGCTGGCGGTGCTCTGGGATGCCAGGGCGCTGATCTCCATGGTAGAGTCCAGCTGAGAGAGGTCAATGGGCATTATCTCGCCCAGTTCAAGGGCCACATCACCGGTATTATCCAGATTAACATCGGCCGGGGGGGGGGAGTTTGCCGAAAAGGATATTCCCTGGCCGGTGTTGGATGTGTCGTCAAAGTCGAGTTCTACGTCACTTTCAAGCGGTGGAAGGGTCTGTGTGGATGAAAAGGTGTCGTCAAAATCGAGGTTGGTGTTCTTTATCGCACTGCCGAGGAAGAATTCAGGCTCCGTTTCCGTTCCGGTTCCACGCAAATCCTTAGCAAGAACCGAAAGGTCGGTCGAGCATTTGGTACAGGTGGACAGATCGTCAAATGATATGAATCCACATTTGGGGCATTTCATTCTATCACCATCTTGCGGTCAGGAACCGGACACACAAAAATTCCGTAAAAATTATCTTCGACAAGCTTACGAAAAATTACATAATCATGCAAATAATTGTTTGGCAAAATGGCGGTTGCTTGAGCCACGCAGGAATCCCTTATTCTGCCTGCTGCTTATTTGCGTTATTATAATAATTATTGAATAGCAAATAGATAATAAAAAGGCAATCTTTTTAGGAGTTTAGCTGGTGTGTATGAGGGCTTGTCCATCAGTACAACGCAGTGGTCAGGAACCGTACACCAATAGAATTACGTAAAAACAACAAGATGAGACGGGATCTTTTCGGGGGGGGACCAGACAACATTTTAGATGAACCGGTTATTTTTTCAAAAAACTGTATAGTTATCTTGCCTTAAGCTTTTTGCGAGTTGCCCGTTATTCAGGTAGAAGTGAACGCCGATGAATTTTATGCTACCCACCTGATTCAGGATTGGCTAGCCTTGTCAGTTTTAAAAATTTTTCTCGCATGATTGCCGGTCGATGTTCTATTGTTGCACAAGCATAACAATTTGGTCTTTTCGGGGCCAGGGCGATCGGTTTACCGCCTGGCCCAAAAAGAGAAAATAAGTCAAGGATGGTTATTTTGCAGAGTAGAAGAAATCTATTTCTGAGTTCCGCGTGTTTATTGTTGCTCGCGGCCGGGTGTTATCCGGCTGGCGGCTTGAAACACCTGGCGTACCAGGTAAGCCTGATTCGAGATGGGGTGACTACCCGTGATGAACTTGTCGCCCTCATGGGTCCCCCCCGCAAGGCAAGCCATGCCAACGGTATTGAGACACTACTATTTGAGGACCTGAACCGCTCCACCGGAAAGCGTATCCCGCTTTTGGGCAGATTTATCGGTCATGAAACCCATGACCTGGTGAGTTGTAACCTGTCCGCCAATGTCGTCACCAATTGTGAATATTTAGAGGATCGTCGTTAGCCTAGTGTCCGTCCGGAAACGAGGATTTTTATTCGAGATCAAGGCATGCGATAAAAATTGCCGCAGGTATATATATGATATGCCGAGGATAATTTTTTGATCATAATGCTTTAGATCGGATAAAAAGACCGTTCCCGGATGGGCACTAACCTAAATCTTTGGTAGCGGGTCAGGGCGGGGTGCGGAATGGGCTGAAGACGGCAGTGGTGGCGAGGGAGTAAGTTTTTTTATGACTGAAATTTAGGTCTATGCTCAGATATCAACAATTACGCGACAAGATGGTACGTGAGCAGCTTATACCAAGGGGTATAGATGATCCGGGCCTGCTTGCCGTAATGGGGCGCGTTCCCCGCCATGAATTCGTCGATCAGGCCCTTGCCCAGAGTGCTTACAAGGATCACCCCCTGCCGATTGGCCAGGGACAGACCATCTCCCAGCCATATATCGTGGCCATGATGAGTCAGGCCCTTGCCCTTACGGGAAGGGAGAATGTCCTTGAGATTGGCACCGGCTGTGGCTATCAGACCGCGGTCCTTGCCAATCTTGCCGCCCGAGTCTGCACGGTGGAACGTCTGCGTTCATTGTCCATGGCCGCCCGGCGCAGGCTCAGCGGCATGGGGCTGGTCAATATTCTGTACCGGGTCGGAGATGGTACCCTGGGATGGCCCGAACAGGCCCCCTTTGACGCAATTATCGTCACTGCAGCCGGACCTGAAATTCCCGCAAGCCTCCTTGCCCAGCTGGCTGAAGGGGGGAGAATGGTCATTCCGGTCGGGAGGCGCAATGTCCAGTCGCTTACCGTGGCGGAAAAAAGACAGGGCCAGGTCGTGACCCGCAACATTGAAAGTGTCCGTTTCGTCAGCCTGGTCGGGAAGGAGGGCTGGGGAGATAAGCGCTGATTTGTAGGCGATCGCAGGGCGTGGCTGCTGGGGACAATCGGCAAGCGGCGCATGGAGGCGCCGCCGGAATTGCTGTTTTTGAAAAATACATTAATTCCGATAGGTTGCCTGGAACTTGTTTTGGGCAACCGTTGGTTGAAAAAGCCATGGAGGGCTTTTTCAATGGTCTGCTGGGTAGCACAAGTACACGTTGGCCTGTCGCTTGCCCATATCAGGCCCATCCTATCAACACCTCTTATAACAAGCGTTTGTCGCTCATTTAGACACGCAGCCGTAACGGACAGGAAGACTTTAAAGGCCCGGCCGGGCGGAGCGGGCCAGCCTGTTAACCGCCCTCATGGTTTCGTCCCGGTCAATTAAGAGCGGGACGCGGTCCCGGACCACCACCCGCCCGTTTACCACCACGTCGTTTACGTCATTACCAGAGGCACTGTAGGCCAACAGTGAGTGACCATGATATTGCGGAGTCAGCCCGGCATTGTCACTGGCGATTACCGCCAGGTCGGCCCGCATCCCTTCTTTGATCCTGCCGATCTCTTGGTCCAGGCCAAGGCTCGCCGCACCCATCCAGGTCGCCATGGCATAGGCCTGGGTTGCGGGAATGGTTGCCGGGTCATGGCGGAAAATCTTCAGTGATTTCGCCACCATATCCATCTCAAGGAGGATGTCGAGCAGGTTGTTGCTCGCCGGGCCGTCTGTCCCGAGGCCGGTTCTTATTCCTGCTGCAAGTATCCTGTCGGCCGGGGCGATACCGCTGGCAAGCTTCATGTTGCTCCGGGGGCAGAGTGATATCGCCGCATCGGCCGCGGCGATCAGCCCGATTTCTTCATCGTCCAGGTGTACACAATGGACCAGGACCGTATCTGAATCGAGCAGGCCGAGGCCTGCAAGGTAACGGGCCGGGCTGGTGCCGTGTTCCTTATTGATAATCGCAACTTCTGCCCGGGTCTCGGCAAGGTGAATAAAGAAGAGACAACCGGCATCCCGGGCCAGTTTTTTGGCTTCGCAAAGGGTCTTGCCGCTGCAGGTATAGGGGGAGTGGCAGAAGATGGCCGGCCGGGCCAGCTCGCCGCAGTCAAAATCGGCCAGGAAATCCGCTGCTGCTTTGATATTTTTGCCTGGGTCCGGTACGCCTGGGGCGGGAAAGTCGATGATTCCCTGGGCCGAGATGACCCGCATCCCGGCCTCGACCAGTCCGCGGGCGGCATCGGAAGCGTGAAAGTAGGAATCTGCCACGGTGGTTATCCCTGCCATGAGCATTTCAAGTCCGGCCAGGCGTCCGCAGATATAGGCCATTTCGGGATTGACCAGCCGGGCCTCGGCCGGAAAGATGTGCTCATTCAGCCATTCCATCAGGGGCAGGTCGTCGGCCATTCCGCGGAAGAGGGTCATCGGCGAGTGGCAATGGGTATTGATCAGTCCGGGGATCAGCAGGCGACCATGGCAATTGAGGACACTGCCGGAAGGGCGTTGCTTTTCGTTGTGGCGACGGATTGAGGTGATCACCCCACCAGAGGCCACCACATCAGAAAAAGGGCTTAAATCGCCGTTTTCTTTAATCAGTCGGCATTTTGCAATAAGGAGCTCATCGGCCATTAAAGGTCAACCCGCAGGAGATTGGCTGAGATATTTCAAAAAAGGGCGGTATCCATTTCAGCCAAGAGGATACCGCCCAAAAATGGTGCCGGAGGTCGGAATCGAACCGACACGGGGTCGCCCCCGCCGGATTTTGAGTCCGGTGCGTCTACCAGTTTCACCACTCCGGCAATTGTTGCTTGGAATTTCAGGACATATGACAGGACGTTGAATATAGAGAGGAGTAAAAGCGGTGTCAAGACGGAAAGCGGCTGGCAACTGCCGGCTTCATGATTTGGCCGGGGTCAGGAAGACCTTTTTCAGGCGGACAAAATAATCTACTCCCGAGATAAGGGTGAAGGCCAGGGAAACGTACAGGAATATCCGACCAACCTGATGAAGCTGGCTAAATGGAATTATCCCGTCAGGAAAGATCAGGACGCACAGGGCAATGTACTGGGTCACGGATTTGAATTTGCCCAGGCCGCTTGCCTGGACCACTATCCCGCTTGACGCCGCGACGCCGCGCAGACCGGTAATCGCGATTTCCCGGGCGATGATAAGAAAACAGACCACGGCCGGGGCCCTGTCCATGGGAATAAGCATGATAAGGGCGCATGCCACCAGGACCTTATCGGCAAGAGGGTCCATCAATTTACCGAGTACGGTCACCTGTTTTCGTCTCCTGGCGATGTAGCCGTCGGCAAGGTCGGTGAGCACCGCAATCAGAAAGAGGGCAAAGGCGAGAAGTCCGTCAGCGGTACTCCCGCCTGCCCGAAGGAAATAGAGAAGAAAGGGTATGGCCGCGAAACGGCTCGCGGTGAGGATGTTTGGCAGGGTCAGGATATGGTTCATTATTATATTTAAGCCGTTAAAGCGAGAGACCTCATCGGTGGATGAGGTCTCTCGCGGTGGTTATATGGGAAAAAAATCCTTAAACAGCTAACTGTTCTTCTTCTTGCTGCCGAGTCCGGCCCATCTCTTTAAGGGCGAGCATTCGGACATGAATTTTCGGTAATGATTCATGACCCGGCGGACATAGTTCCTGGTCTCTCGGAAGTGGGGGATCCGCTGAAGCCGGCTGACCCTGGTGGGACCGGCATTATATGCTGCCAGGGCAAGTTTGAGGTTGCCATTGAACATTGAGAGCATCTGTTTCAGGTATCGGGTGCCGCCCAGGATATTGTCGGCCGGATTGAAGGGATCGTTCACGTCCATTTCAAGGGCGGTGGTGGGCATGAGTTGCATCAGGCCAAGGGCCCCCTTGGGCGATACCGCCAGGTAATTGAAATTACTCTCCGCCTTGATAACCGCCTTGACCAGGGAGGGATCAACCCGGAACTGTTCACAAGCCTTCTGGATAAGGGGCTCGTATGATGCCGCCTCAGGTTGCCAGTCCGCCGAGCGGCGGGGGATGACAATATGTCCCTCCGAGGTGGAGGCCGAGACTTTGGGCCGCATGTTGACATGCGGTTTAAACCGGGGATCATTGGGAATATTGGAGAAATGGACGCAGCCGGTGTCGTCGATGAAGGTGTAGATGGTTGCCGAGGCAGGTAAGGCCGCGCCAAGCCAGAGAACAGCGCTAAAAATTATGAGTACTGATTTTATCGACATGATAATTAATTATACCATTTCCATTGCTAGATCGTCCACACGAGCTCTTAAATTGCTTAAGGCTATTTTACTGCTTTGTCCCAGTCGGTGAGAAATTTTTCTATGCCGATATCGGTCAGGGGGTGTTTGGCCAGCTGCTGGATGACCTTGAAGGGAATGGTGGCGATATCGGCGCCGATCAGGGCGGCATCGGTTACGTGGAGCGGGTTTCTCACACTGGCGACGATGACCTCGCTGGCGAATCCATAATTATCGAGAATGGTCATGATGTCGCTGATCAGGTCCATGCCGGTGTGGGCGATATCGTCAAGGCGGCCGACAAAGGGGCTGATGAAGGCCGCTCCCGCCTTGGCGGCGAGTAGGGCCTGGGCCGAAGAGAATACCAGGGTGACATTGGTCCTGATCCCCTCGGCCTTGAACATCCGCACCGCTTTTAAGCCGTCAACGGTCATCGGGACCTTGATCACGATATTGTCGTGGATCGCCGCGAGTTTCTTCCCTTCGGTTAGCATCCCCGTGGCCTCAAGGCTGACCACCTCGGCACTGATCGGCCCGTCAACTATGGTGGTGATCTCGGTGATAACCTCTTCAAACTTGCGACCGCTCTTGGCAATCAACGAAGGGTTGGTGGTCACTCCGTCTGCCATACCCATCTCGGCGGCCTGGCGGATTTCATCGGTCTCGGCGGTGTCGATAAAAAACTTCATTTATTGCTCCTTTTGCTGTTCCTGAAAACGTTTACGGTAGGCGTTGCTACAGAAATAAAAGGTCTCGCCGCCGGAATTTACGGTTATTGCCTGCCTTCTTGGGATACATAGATGGCAGACAGGATCTTCTTCAAGGATATCATGGGGTTGGGTGCCGCGGAAGGGCTCATTGCCCCCCCTTGATCTCTCCCTTTTCCCCGGTTTGGAAACGATCAGACGATAGAGAATATAAAAGAGAATGATGAGAATAACAATCCTCAGAGGTCCCATTGTCCTTTTTCTCCCTTAATCCTTGTCCTGCCAAGAGATTTTTTTCGCCTGTTGTTCCGGATCATTCAATTCGCGGAGCATCTGTCGTGAGCTCTTGCCGTTTGCCGGATGAATATGGTCCGGGGCTATTTCACATAGGGGCAAGAGGACAAAGAGACGGCCAGCTATCTCGGGGTGGGGAAGAACCAGCTCCGGGCTCATCATGGTCAGCTCGTTGTAAAAGAGGAGGTCCAGGTCGATCACCCGGTCCGGCCCGTTTCCCCGGTCGCGGCCCATGGTCTCCTCAATAGCCAAAATCACATGCAGGAGATCGAGCGGCGCAAGCCTGGTATCGATCACCCCTACGCTGTTGGTGAAGGGCGTGGTCGATAGCGGTTGGTGTCCGGGTACGGCCACCGGGCTTGTCCGGTATGGGCTGGCGATGGCCAGGGTGGTGACCCCTGCCGCGCGGCCGAGTTTCTTCCAGGCCTGGCGCAGATTAAGCCTTCCATCACCCTGGTTTGAGCCAAGTCCGATGAAGGCTAAGGCCATTACAGGTCCGTCAGGCCGAGAACGTCGAACATGGTGTAGAGGCCGTTTTTCTGCCCGGCCACCCAGGCCGCGGCCACCGTCGCTCCCCGGGCGAAATTGTCCCGGCTGTGGGCCCGGTGGGTGAGTTCGATCCGCTCACCCGCCCCGGCGAACATCACCGTGTGTTCGCCGACGATATCGCCGCCGCGGATGGTCTGGATGCCGATCTCGCTGTCGCTGCGCTCACCGATGATCCCCTCGCGGCAATACACTCCGACCTCGTCCAGTTTGCGTTTCACCCCTTCGGCCACCATCTCGCCAAGTTTCAGGGCGGTGCCGCTGGGGGCGTCCTTCTTCATTCGATGATGGGCCTCGATGATCTCGATATCATAGGCGTCGCCGAGTATTTCCGCGACCTTGCGGGCAACCTTGAACAGGACGTTGACCCCCACTGCCATGTTCGGCGACTGGACGCAGGGGAATTTTTTCGCAAGCTCACTCAGTTCGGCAAGCTCGGCCTCGTTGAGACCGGTGGTGCCGATGACCATGGCCCGTCCTTTCTCCGCGGCAAGGCGGGCAAAACCCATGGTTGCGGTGTGAAAGGTGAAGTCGATGATTACCTCACCGGCATTGATTACCGATTCGAGGCCCTGGCCTACCTTGATACCCTTATTGCCGATGCCGGCCAGTTCGCCCAGGTCGGCGCCGATAAACTCCGAGCCTTCGGCCTCGAACCCGGCGGCCAGCTCAAGGCCGGGATGGGCCTCGACCATGGCGGATATTCTCCGTCCCATACGGCCGGCAGCCCCGGCAACGATTACCTTTGTCATTCTGTTCTTCCTTTAAGTTAATGCGGGTAAATTATGCGGCTTTTATTCTATAAAATGCCGAATTCCTTCATCCTCTGGCGCAGGCTCGTCTCGGTTTCCGCGGCCATTGGGGCAAGGGGCAGCCTCGGCCTGGTATTCTTCATCCGGCCCATCATCCCTAGCGCGGTCTTGGCCGGGACCGGGTTGGAGTCGAGGAACATCGCCTGCATCATCGGGAAGAGCCGGTAATGGAGCTCGCGGGCCTCGGCAAAGCTGCCGGCCAGGGAGAGGTCCATCAGCCGGGCCATTTCCGCCGGGGCCACGTTGGAGATGACCGAGATCACCCCGCATCCGCCGATTGCCACGGTGGGCATGTCGGTGAAGTCGTCGCTGCTCATGACCGAGAAATCAGGGGGACAGAGACGGATGACCTCACTTACCTGGTTGAGGTTGCCGGTGGCCTCCTTGATCCCGACCACGTTTGCAAGCTCCGCGCAGCGGGCCACGGTGG
>Ga0114931_10005723_pt1 | contig 15375 bp, 11 predicted proteins | sample 2SBtaG_FD_89579 | JGI IMG/M metagenome (GOLD analysis project Ga0114931, IMG submission 89579) | Deep subsurface microbial communities from Kolumbo volcano to uncover new lineages of life (NeLLi) - 2SBTROV14_V59a metaG | ecosystem: Environmental > Aquatic > Marine > Volcanic | place: Kolumbo...
GTCCATCAACAACATGGAAGAATCCGTGGGGCAACCCATCCCCGAGGACGCCCGCCAGTTGCTGGGCATGATGGGCTTCCGCATCATCATCGACATTCACGGCAACGTGGTGGATGTAAATTTCCCCGCGGGGGAGATTGAGGAAGAGTAAAAGACGGAAAACACATGATAATAAGCATACCAATGAGTGCGATAAACCCACCTATCAACTCAAATGGGTGCGTCCTAAATGAGTTGGGTCTGCATCACCTTATTTGCATAATTTATTGGATGGGTACTATCAGTTATGCCTTGCGGAGCGGCGGCGGTGTCCAGGCGCCGTTCAGCGCTTCTGCTTTGGGCCAGTAAAGACGCAATGTTGCTGAGAATGTCCCCTCAGTCGCCGGCAGCCAGTTGGGTTCCTTGTCCTTGCCCGGAGAATCGTGCTGTAAGTACAGCGTGATGCCGCCGTCTTCATCGCGCTCAAAATCGTCCAGCATGGTCGAGTTTAGCAGATAACGGTTGAGCGGGTTCGCCACGAGCAGGCTCTCGGGCAGTTCGTACATCGTCAGCGACCAGAACGAATGGACCGGCGGCAACTGGCCGGGCGCAAACCGCACGGCATAACGGTGCGTTCCATGGAGCTTCTCCCCGTCGGCATCGACATAGTAAGACGGGTAAATCGCTTCTTCTTCGCTGTTGCCCCAAATGCCGAGCACGGCCGCTGCCATGCGCAGGAGATAGTTGTTTTGCAGGTGCTCCCGGGTGCCGAAAGCATCAGCAGAGCCAATCTCGCCTGCATCGACCTGTTCCTTCAGTTTCGCCATATCACCCCAGGCATCGCCAATGCCCGCTTGAATTGCGGCCTGGATTTCCGGTGAAAAGGCGTCCCAGTTGAAATCCTTTCCTGCGCCAATATTAAGTTTCGCAAAACGGGTCATGAGTTCCTGCTCGGAGGGATGCGCGGGGCAGAACTGCAGCACGAAATTCAATTGCTGGAAGATTTTCGGCGATTTGGTGATCTCTTCACGCGTCAGCGGCTCGATAAAGTCGATTTCAGGTGCAGCTTCGGGCGCTGGCTGGCCGAGGAAGGCGGAAAGGGGCTGTACCCTGTAGCCGGCCTGGATGGCCTTCACATTTTCCAGATCGTCCGGGTTGAACAGTTGCGTCCGGTACACTGCCAGGATCAATTCCGTTTCGGCCCGGATCACTTTGCGGATGCCCGCAGGCTGCTCCCCCTCCCAGCCGGGTCCGGCGATCAGGAAATTCCCGCCACCGTTGCCGGTCGTCCGGCTGCCGATGTAATCAAAGTTGTGGGTGTACAGATCGACAAGCTGGATGCTGAAGTAACGTTCCTTTTCGATCGGTGGCACCGTGAGCACGATCGGCTCTGCCCGCAGATCCAGCCCCAGCCAACTGTAGGGCGTATCCGAATTGGGGGTCTGCACCGCCCTGTCTTCGTGGGTGTAGACGCGGGCAAAGTTCTTGAGCTGGTTAAACGGCGCCTTGTACTCGGGGTCTGTCTTGTCGACGAATGAGCCGTACATAATGCGGTAGCTGTCCACCGGCGCGTTCGCATAAATATAGGCTTCTTTGGCGATTTGTCGTGCTTCTTGGGTGGTAAGTTCAGTCATTTTTGTCCTCCTTATTCACAGAATGAGACGATTTTCTTCAGGCCACGCTATGGTAAGCCGCCTCAGTCTACCGGTTGGGGCACCGGGAATTGCCACGACCCATCAAGAATCTCTTCGCGCGGCTGATACATGCGGATGGCGTAGTTCCAGCCGAGCGTGATGGGGATGCAGTTACCCCTCCTGCGAACTGGGCGTCGCACTGTTTCTGGAGCGAACGGGCTAACGACCACATGTGCGGCGCCGCCAAGAGACAAGGTGGCAGCGAGGCGATTGGTGATGAATTCGGCACCAAACATGTTGTGCTTCATTAACACTCGTAATTGGCTCCACGAACGGGGAGCATTACATTCTACAGGAATTTTGAAATGGAGAAAAGTAACCTTTCAAGGCTGATAAGGGAATATGTTTTTTATCACAGGTCTATGATAACCCATCAGGCTTGAAAGCGTATCCCCAAAAAGTGGGGAGAAAATGGGGATATTGAGATGAGTGTGCTTAAAGTGGGTAAAAAAGCACCATAGGCCGGATGATTTGAGGATATTTCACCCCTGCTTGGTGTGGCGTTGGCATTGGTGAGGAATTTTTATAAGGGTTGCCTAAATAGTTGAGGATAATGGTGAATTTACCATCATCCTCAATCTTTCTCAATGCTGAAGTCAACAGCTACTTCAAAAATAGTATGCCTGTAAACTAGGTCATTTCTATCATCCCCTTTGCTACGCGGGCGGCACTGCCTGCATCAAGTGCAAACCCATCGGCGCCTACGGTGCAGGCGAATTCATGGGTAATGGGTGCGCCCCCTACCAGTATTTTTATCCCGCCGCGCAAACCAGCCTCGGTTAGGGCTTTGATAGTGGCCGGAATAGCCACCATTGTGGTGGTCAACAAAGCCGACATTGCCACAATGTCGGGAGTATTTTCTCGAACAGCATCCACAAATTTTTCTACTGAAACATCCACGCCCAGGTCAACCACTTCAAAACCGGCCCCTTGCAACATCATCGCTACCAGATTCTTGCCGATGTCGTGCAGGTCGCCCTCTACCGTTCCCAAAACAACTTTACCCAGTGGTTCAGCGTCCATTTCGGCCAGAATCGGCTTAAGTACGTTTACTGCTCCTTGCATGGCCCTGGCGGCAATGAGCATTTGTGGTACAAACGTTTCGCCAATTTCAAATAAGCGACCCACTTCATCCATGGCTGGAATGCAGGCTTCTTTCAAAATGGTTTCTGCCGCCATCCCGGCTTCCAGTGCAATTGCTGTTTCAGATTGAGCGGTTTGGGCGTCGCCATCAAGTACGGCATCGTAGATAATATCAAGGTGATCCACAATTTTGTCTCCCTTTTTACAATCGCTCATATTGGAATAGTGCGCGCAAACTTGTGGCTGTTCTCTGGCGTGGGCACGGTATGGAAATATGAGCGTTTACAATTTATAGTAATTGCTGTTAAGTTTGTAACCATTGTTTTACCAATAACTATTCTGTACGGCTTGCCACAAGGTTTGGATATTCTCCAGAGGAATATCGGGTGTAATGGTATTGCTGGTAAAGAAAACCAGCGAGGCTTTGTCTCGACACACGTTCATCGCCCAGTCAACCTCGGCTTTAACATCGTCCGGCGTGCCGTAGGGCAGGGTCTTTGTGACCGACATCGGGCCAAAGATCAGCAGCGGGTCACCGGCGCGGGTGCGTTTTTCCACAATCCATTCCAGGTCCATCCCGCATTCACGCTGGAAGCCTTGCAAGCCGGTCACGCCGCAGGCTAACACATCGTCAACCAGGGCCTGATAATTGCCGTCGCAGTGCCACACAAGCTGGGCGCCCGCTTCTACCAGCGGCTCGAAGACGTACTCCAGACGGGGGAAATATTCACGACGCAGAAATTGGGGATCGACCATCGGCCCGCGCTGGTCGCACAGGTCTTCGCCGGTAAAGATGGCGCGGGGCAGCAGCCCTTCTCGGATAGCCCGCGCCCGCAAAATGGCCTGCCGCCGCCCCCTGCCCACCCCAAAATCAATGAATTTGCGGGCCAAATCGGGGTAAAGGCCAATCAGCAGCAGGGCGTTTTCGTAGCCATATTCCCAACCGGCGATGGCCTTGGGAATCAAATACCAATCGGAGGGACACCACAAAATATCGCCGCACTTTGTCTGTTTGTCTTGCAGGTCGGCAATAAATTCGGCGTAGGCTTGCTCCTCGTCAAAAGTGGCTTCCTGCTCTTCACGGGTGGGGAGGGCCTCAACATCGGCTACCACCTCTTCCAGGGTCATATTTTCACGCTCTTCCAACATTTGTCCATCTACAATGCGATACTCCCCCCGTGAGGCAGGCTCAACAATGCCCACCACGCCATCGCTGCCCAGAATCCGTTCTGCCTCTACCCCCCAGTGGAAGGGGTCATCCCAATATTCATCCTCAGAACAGCCGGTCAGGGTGATAATGTGGTTGGGCGCAGCCAGCCAGCCGCCCATAATAGGCGGGCGATCCGGTAACTCCAGGTTGAAGGCTTTGGTTAAACGTGTCTTTTTGTCCATTTTTCCCCTACCTTGAAATGGTGTGTACATAGATTTCAGATTCATCACAACTCGCTGATGACACTGGCCTCACTGTAGAATTCTTTTTGTTCTTCAATTTCAAGGCTATCGCCGATAATCTCGATCTCTGATTCCACAGGCAAGTCATCTGACGATGAACCGACCATCAGCTTAATCTTGCCCGGCTCTAAAATGTAGACCATATCCTGATTGTAAAAACCAAATTGGTTCGCAAAAATCTTGAATTGAACAGTTTTTCTTTCTCCGGGGTTTAAGTAAACCCGTTTGAAGCCCTTGAGTTCTTTTACCGGACGGGTGACGCTGGCGCTCACGTCTCGGGCATAAAGCTGTACCACCTCGCTGCCGGCTGTGTCACCCGTATTCATGACATCAACGTTTAGAGTGAAGCTTTCACCCGCTGAAATTTTCCGATGACTCAAATTCAGGGCATCAAAGGCAAAAGTGGTGTAGCTCAACCCATATCCAAAGGGGTAGAGCGGTCTGTTGCTCAAGTCAACATACTCGTATTCTATCTCTGTGCCGTGGTGATTCAGGTTGCTTGTGGGCTTGCTGCGGTAATAGATGGGAATCTGTCCAACGCTTCGGGGGAATGTTATGGCCAGTTTTCCGCCCGGATTCACATCCCCAAAGATGACATCAGCCACAGCTTCTGCTCCCTGCTCACCGGGCAACCAGGCCTCCAGAATTGCCGGGATATGCTCATCCAGCCAACTGATATTCAACGGGCGGCCATTGATAAGCACCGCAATTACCGGCGTGCCGGTCTCATAGACCGCTTTGATCAACGCCTCCTGAACGCCGGGCAGGTGAAGGTCTGCCCGGTCATGGTGCTCTCCGCAGGTGCTGTCATCCGAGAAACCTGATTTGCCGCCCACAACCACAATTGCTACTGATGCATTGCGGGCAAACTCTACGGCCTCATCAAACCCGGATGTGTCACTCCCAACAATGTCACACCCTGTAGCGTACCGAACGCTGACATTTTGCCCTGCTTTGGTTTCAATGCCTTCCAGAATAGTACGCATGGGAACGATGGTTTCGGTCTCTTTGATCTTCTCCTGAACTGGAATGTTGTAAGCGTTATTGTCTTCATTGAGAGCCAGTAACCCTTCCATGGCGCAGAAGTAGCTATAATCTCCAAGCATGTGGTGGGCAGCGTGGGCATTGGGGCCAATCACCGCAATCGATTCAATATCTTGTGATAGCGGCAGCAGGTTATCATCGTTCTTCAAAAGCACCATAGATTTTTGCGCAATTTTCCGGGCCAAAACACGATTTTCCGGCGCGTCAAAATACTTTTTGGCCTGTTCCGGTTCAACATAAGGATTTTCAAACAGACCGAGTTCAAATTTCATGTCCAAAACAAGCTCGACGCTTTGGTCAACCAATGCTTCATCTACCAACCCGGTTTCCACAGCTTGCTTGAGCGGATCTCTGTATTGCTTCCAGGTGGGCAATTCAACGTCGATGCCGGCTTTTAGCGCCAAAGCTGCCGCCTCGTCCGGTTGATCTGTAAGCTGATGGGCGCGGGTAATCTCATCAAGCGCCCAATAATCGGAAACAACAAAGCCATCAAAGCCCCACTCCCGGCGCAATATCTGCTTGAAGAGTTGTTTGGAGATAACGCATGGCACGCCGTCCAGTTCGCTATAGGCGTTCATCACAGACTTCAGGTTCGATTTTCGGACAGCCGCCTCAAAGGGGGCCATGAACACCTCTCTCAACTCACGCTCCGGGATGAGCGCGGGCGCCCAATTCTTGCCGCCTACCGGTAATCCGTACCCTACAAAATGTTTGGCGGTGGCAATAATCCCATCGTCAAATGAATCTCCTTGCAGACCTTCTACAAAGGCAGCGCCCATAGCAGATACCAGGTAAGGGTCCTCGCCATATGTTTCTTCTACGCGCCCCCAGCGCGGGTCTCGCGTAATATCCAAAAGGGGCGATAATCCCTGGTGAGCGCCAACCGCTCTCATTTGACGCCGGATGACTTCTGCCATTGCCTCCACCAATTCAGGCTCCCAGGTGCAAGCCACGCCAATAGCCTGCGGAAAAATTGTGGCTCCACGGGCGGTGTAGCCGCTGCAACATTCCTCGTGAATTAACGCCGGGATGCCCAGGCGCGTATTTTCGATCAGGTGTTTTTGGATCCGGTTGGCAGTTTGGGCTGACTCCCGCGCCTTGAAATTGGTGGCTCCCGCCAAACGGGTGATCTGGCCAATTCCAAGAGAAAGTTTTTTAGCGGCTTTTTGTTCATCAAAAGATAAATCGGTGAGCAGTTCTGTGACCCAGTAGCTGCCAAGTTGGGCCAGTTTCTCATCTAAACTCATTTGAGCGAGTATCTGTTTTGAGTTATTGCTCATTATATTTGCTCCTATGGTTACAATACCTTCGCCAAAATTAGGGAAATGAGAGCGGTTGAATCCATTTCATCGACTCAGTCCTTCAGATGACAACTATACCCTCAAACCTTCTCGATATGCATTCATATCAATCACCGAGCCTTCAATACGCGCCTGTTCGACGACAAAGGCCAGTAGGTGACTTTCCAAAGGCGTAAAAGGGGCAATCGTCCGCTACCGGACAGCCATCGGTACAGCGCATAGGCACATCGGGGTGCGGGGCCTGATAGTTGCCCACCACACCATCGCTGCCCAGAATCCGTTCTGCCTCCACACCCCAGTGGAAAGGGTCATCCCAATATTCATCCTCAGAACAGCCGGCTAGGGTGATGATATGGTCAGGGCAGCCAGCCGCCTATAATAGGCGGGTGATCCGGCATGTCCAGATTGAATGCTTTGGTTAAACGTGTCCTTTTATCCATTCTTTCTCACGCCCCGTCTTTTTCTTCAGGTAATTTACAGCCGCCTTCGCCGCTGGGCCTGATGTGAGAAAAGGCTATTTCTTCAACACCCTTATATGCATAAGGGTCTTTTCCGGCTACCATCACAATATCGCGATAATCAAGTGTGCCAACATACTGCCCTTCCTCGAGCACCCGCCACGGCAGAAGCGACTCGGCGCTCATATAATGGTTAACCAATGCCCGTCGATAACCACTCTTTGTAACGTTTGGCAGCGATCGGTGCAACAAGTAACCATTAAAAAAGACAATGGAACCGGCCTTTACCTCTACCGGCACCGCATCATCATCTGTATAGGGAAAACCAACGGCTTCATCAGTGCAATCAAAATCCGGGTTGTTCTGTTCCTCCAGCTCCCAAAGAATTCCGGGCCGGTGTGACCCTGGAATAACCCAAAGACAGCCATTTTCAACCGTTGCGTCATCAAGCGCCATCCATGCTCCGGTTAAAGACCGATCTCGAGTGGGGATAAAGTGTTCATCCTGGTGCCAGGCCTGACCAGGCTTTCCCGCCGACTTGATAAACAGCATTGACTGCATGCATTTTACATTGGGGCCAATTGCCCGCGTCAATACTTCAACAACATTGGGATGGGCCATAAAATCAAGGACTGCTTCAGAAATTTTGTGGGGAAAATGGATGCACAACGTTTTGTGCATAACTTCATCATCACTTTCTTGGGGATAAGACAGCGGCAACCCTTTAACTTGCCCCAGTTCACCGCGACAAATGCGGATCGTTTCGCGGCGGAGCGCTGTAATCTCATCTGGCCTGAGCGCATTTTTAACTGCCAGGTAACCATTTTTGTTAAAGAAATTGACATCATCTTCCGTAATTTCAAGCAATGTCTGTGAGGGTTCTAAGGTTTTTTCAAACATTCATTGCCTCCAAAAAATAAATTTCTAAAATGCAGGGATTTCAACTTGACAGAAAGTTAACTCCGATTGGTAATTTGGCCTCGTCACGCAGATAAAGCGGAATCTGTTCCAAGGGCGCGTTGGCCGTAATTTGTTGCCCGCCGGCAAACGTTTCACCGCTCCAGGGATCAGTCCAGGTAGCGCCGGTGGGCAGATAAACCTCGCGGCTTCGTACTCCTTCGTGAAGTACGGGGGCAACCAGTATATCCGGCCCAAACATAAACTGGTCTTCAATGCTCCAGGCCGTCTCGTCCTGCGGGAAGTCGAAAAACAGGGGCCGCATTGGCGGGATGCCTTTAGTGTGAGCCAGAGCCATCTGTTCCATAATGTACGGTTTCAACCGTTCACGCAGAAACAGCAGTTCCTTGATAATTTCATACGCTTCATCGCCAAAAGACCACACCTCATTGGGGCCACCGCTTATCCAGTACCGTTCCGTGTCGGCGAGCGTTCTGAAGCCGTGCAGCCGGAAAAGTGGACAAAAGGCGCCGAACTGGAACCAGCGCACAATCAACTCTCGAAAATAAGGCGATTCCGGGTCGCCGCCGTGAAAGCCGCCAATGTCCGTAGTCCACCAGGGGATACCGCTGAGACCGATATTCAACCCGCCCCGTACCTGCGCCTGCAACGCCTCAAAGGTAGAGGCGATATCGCCGGACCAGACGGCGGCGCCATAGCGCTGGCTGCCCGCCCATGCCGAGCGGCAAAGCGTGACAATTTCCTCTTCGCCCTCGGCCCGCATCCCTTCATAAAAACCTTCTGCGTGTTTTAAGGGATAGATATTGGTTACAGCCAACCCGTTGCCCAGGTGATAGCGCAGGTTTTCGGGATGGGTGGGGTACATTTCCGGCTCGCAGGCATCCAGCCAGAAGGTTTTTATGCCGTGGTTGTAGTACCCTTCCTTAATTTGTTCCCACATAAACGTCTGGCTTTCAGGGTGGGTGGCATCGGAAAAGTAGACAGTTACCGGCTCGCCGGGGGTTTGGGTATCTGTTAGCACCGAGTGAGACGACACGCCGCGTTCGGTGCGAATGAGCAGCCCACGATCCTGCATTTCTTTAAAGTTGCGGCTGAGCGGGTTGACCGTAGGCCACACGGAAACCATTACCTTGACGTCCATTTCGTTCAGTTCGCGCACCATTGCCGCCGGGTCGGGCCAGCATTCGGGGTCAAACTGCCAGTCGCCCTGCGCGGTCCAATGAAAATAATCTATCACAATAACCGATAGGGGCAGGCCGCGCTGTTTGTACTCACGGGCCACAGAAAGCAACTCTTCCTGGCTGGAGTAGCGCAGTTTGCACTGCCAAAAACCTGCGGCCCACTCCGGCAACATCAGTGGATGGCCCGTAGCATCAATATATCGGGAAACAATCTCAGCCGGCGTGTCGCCTACAGTAACCCAGTAATCAAGTTGGGGCGTTGCCTCGGCTATCCAGCGGGTGCTGTTGTAGCCCAACTCAACCCGACCCACGGCGGGGTTGTTCCAGAAAAAGCCGTATCCCCGGTTGGAGAGCAGAAAAGGGATGCAAACCTCGCTGTTAAGTTGCAGCAGGTCAATAACGCAGCCTTTTTGGTTAAGCAAGCCGTGCTGGTGCTGGCCCAGGCCGTAAAAGCGTTCATCCTTGTATGCTTTAAACTGTAGCTCGACCCGCTGCAAATCGCCGCCGGTGGCTTTGAAGTGATTTTTTGGCTGGGGAAATTTTTGCGACTTCTCACCCAGAATTTCTTCGCCGGTAACGCTGTTAAAAAAACAAACAGCGCCCGCATCTGAAATCTGGGCCAGAATAGTTCCATTGCGGATGGTTGCCTGTTCCGCCTCAATTTCAATCTCTGCCGTCTGCGGGTCGGTATAATCCAGCAACGCGCCCGGCAAATTGCTGCGAATGTGCGAGTTGGTTGTACCCCGAACCCGGAGGCTGTTGTGCCGCCACGGCTCAAGCTGTATGGTTTCGTGGTCTCGCTGCCAGATTAACGTGTTGTCTTTTTTATAGAATGTCATTTTGTTCTCCAGAAATGTCTTAGTAAAGGATATTAGCCAGTAGAAATCATCAACAGGCAATGCGGTAGCTAAACCTAAAATAAATGCAGGTTGGTTTGGCTATTACGCATTGATTTGGTTAGGGAGTATTTACCGGATGGAGTGTTAACCTTTTAGAGAGCCACCGGTTAGCCCGGCGATAAATTCTTTTTGCAGAAGGAAGAAAAATGCCAGGAGGGGTAAGGCGGACAGGAACATCAGCGCAAACGCGCCGCCATAATTAATGTTCAAATTATCAACTGCGGTAAAAATTCCGGTGGTAATGGTAATGCCTTTACCCGGACCTAAAATAATCAACGGGATCAGAAATTCGTTCCAGGTCCAGAGTGTCAGGAAGATTGCCACAGTGGCTGTCGCGGGCCGCATCAAGGGGAAGATAATCCGCCAAAACAGCGTAAATCTGCTGGCTCCGTCAATCATTGCCGACTCATCTAATTCTTTTGGGATGGTTTTTACAAAACCAGAGTAGACAAAGACGGCAAATGACAACAGACCGCCGCCGGTCTGGAATAAGATCAAGCCCTGGAGCGTCCCCATCATACCAAACCAGGTTAACAACCGGGCCACCGGAACGATCGTTACCTGAGTCGGAACCATCATCCCGGCAATAAAGATCAGCAGCAACGCTTGCAAATAACGGCTTTTCTCATGTCTGGCAATGTAATATCCCAGAGTCGAGGCGAAGAAGACCACAACGATCACCGTGGCAACGGTCACAATAAAACTGGTTTTCAACCCTTCAAACAATAAATTGTCGGGTCTGGTGATTACCGTTTGCAGGTTCTCTAGCGTAAACGGATCGGGTAAGGCCACGGGAAAGCGGGTTATTTGCTCTTCTGTTTTAAACACATTGACCAAAGCCAGATACAACGGCAATCCAAAAATCACCGTAATCACACCGGCCATAGTTTGCATAATATAGTCTTGACGTTTTCTTACCTTCATTAGTAATCAACCTCTCGTTTTTTAAGACCGGTCACAACTACAGCCGAAATGACCGCCGTAATCATAAAGAGAATGACGGCGATGGCGGAGGCATACCCCAATTGATTATTTGAGAAGGCAACCCGAATGATGTAATAAGATAAGGTTTCAGTCCTGAAACCCGGGCCGCCGCCGGTTAACACCGCCACCTGGTCATAGAGCTTGAAGGTTATGATCAACAGTAAAACCATATTGACGGTCACGCCGGGGGCCAGTAAAGGCCAGGTTACATTCCTAAACTGCTGCCAGCGGTTGGCGCCATCAATTTGGGCTGCTTCTAAAAGGTCTTTGGGAATACTCTGTAATGACGCCAGGTAGATGACGGTACAGAAACCAATGAGTTGCCAGGTGACAACCAGAACAACCGAGTAAAAGGCAATCTTCGGGTCGCCCAGCCAGTGGATGTTCTTCTCGATTAACCCAAGCTTATGAAGGAGAATATTTAGCAGCCCGCGGTCAACCAGGATGATTTTCCAGATGAAGCTTACGATCACGGCGCTCAGCACCTGCGGAATAAAGAAAATTGTTCGCAATATGGTGTAATATCGGCCCGGGTGGTTCAACATTAACGCTACCAACAGGCCGCCTATGTTGGCCGCCAGCGTGACCAACACGCTCATTCTGGCCGTAAAAAAGAGCGAGCGCGTAAAATTTGTGTCGGATATCAGATCGATATAATTTTGAATGTTAACAAATTCTGAGGTTTTGTAGAGGATATTCTGATTGGTAAAGCTAAACGAAAAAGCCATAAAAAGTGGGAGGATCGTCATCAAAAAATATATCAGCACCCCCACGCCAACGATCAGCTCAAAAACGCCCACCCGCCTTAATCTACGCCGCCAAATTGATTGCGTGCCCTTACCGGATTCATTTTTTTGTGTTTGAGTAGCCCATTCTGTAATCATACTTATCTTCCTTAAGAATAGCACCGCAGGCCGGGGGACTTGGGGGGGCGTCTTCCCATATTTTGTATCCCTCCGTTGCTGTAGCACAGCTTGGGTGACATTCCTTAAAACTGTACCGAAAGGAGGCTGTGGAGAAAGGCTCGCCTTTCTCCACAGTTCTTATTGCCTTATGTCTTACTTTTCAGAAAGGTCTTCCCAAACCTGATCCAGGCGAGCCATCTCCTCTTCCACATCGGCGCCCAGCAAGATATTTTGGATAGAGGCGTAGAATTCATCTTTCCAGCCGGGGATGGGATCGAGATCATTGTTCGCCCAGGTAAAGGCTGCAACCTTTTCGACGTCGTCGTTGGCCACAACATTGTTGTAGAGGTCATAGAACAATTCCGGCAGGTCAACATTGTAATCTTCGATGGTCTTGTTCTTGAGCATCGGGAACATCGCATCGCTCTGGACGAACATATGCATAGCAGTCATGTTTTTCTCAAATTCCTTGGCAAACGCCATCAACTCTTTGGGATGCTTAGTTACCGCGCTGACGCGGGTGCCGCCGCCAACATAGATAGAAGGGATTATCTTGCCGTCATCGCGGGGCAGCACGAAGGCGCCCATTTCAAAGCCCATATCTTCGGGCGGATAGGCAATAAACCAGCTACCTTGCATATACATGGGAACCTCGCCGTCGTAGAAGGCCTGGTTGGCGGTGGCAAAGTCGGTGCCCAGCGCAGCAGGAGCATCGATGTAGCCAGCCTCAACCATGTCGGCAAGTTTTTGCATAGCGGAAACAAATTCAGGATCGCTGAAGTGTACTTCGCCGGCTTTGCGCTTTAGCATCCATTCGGGATCATCACCAAAGACATTTTGAGAAACCAGCCCGACAGCGGGAAAGCTGGCGCACCACGGTTCGGCGGCGCACATTTGCATGGGAACGTAACCGGCATCCTGAAGCGCCTGCGATACAGCCATGAACTCATCCCAGGTAGTGGGAACTTCTACGCCTACTTCTTCAAAAATGGCTTTGTTGTAGAATACAAGCGGGATCAACTGAGCGCCTACGGGCGGCGACCAGGCTTTGCCGTTAATTTTGGAAGCATTGGGTAGAATGAAGTTTTCGTCAAGGTATTCCTGATCAAAGGGGGTCAGCAAACCCGCTTCCGCAAAGTCAGCAACGGTAACAGCAAATGGAATGTCGGGGAACTGATCGGTGGCGGCCAACTGCCGGGCATAGTTATCGCGGTCTGCTGTTGAGGACCATTCTACCTTGATATTGGAGTCCATATCGGCCAGCACGGCATCAATAACTTCCTGCCAAAACGCCGCATCCAGAACTTCGGTTTCATGGGTCACTACGGTAAGCACTACCTCTTCCTCAGCTCCTTCAGATGCGGGTTCGGCTTGGGTGGGTTCGGCTTCCTCAGCTTTGGCTTGATCGAGAGCTGCGGTCTCCGGGACGGGCTGAGTGCTACTACATGCTGTAACCACCAAGGCCAAAACCATCACCATAATAGGCATAATCCAGAATTTTCGTTTGTGCATCATCTTCTAATCTCCTCCATTGAAATTCATAAAAATTACCACAGTTTCTAATCTGGGTTGTCTCAAATTTCAATAATTCATAACAACTCCTTTACATGATTTGTTCGGGAAACTAAAAATCAAGTACTCAAGTGTAAAACCCTGGAGACGCCTTGGCTCAATTGAGTTTAGCCTGTTATAATGTGAGGGAAAGCAAACAGGGCTTATTTCAGCATGTTTTGCTGAATGATTCTTGCTGCTTGACCTCAGGAAATACCGCTTCCCGCCAAGTTAGCCGGTATTTCCTGTTTTTTTGCCTGCCCCCGGATGGGCCCTTAAATTACATCAATCGGTCTCCATTTCTGCTTCCAGAAATTAATTTTGGCAATATCAATACTTGTGGCTGGGCAATGGGCTTGTTTTCGAGCAGGTCAATCATCATTTGAGCTGCTTGCGAAGCCAGCTCTTCGCCACGGGTGTCAATAATTGACGGTAAAAATGTGGCCAGGTTGGCGATAATGGAGTGTTCCTGACAGATAATGGAGAAATCGTCCGGGATTTTGCGCCCGCGGTTTTGTATTGCCTGCACAACACCCACCGCTGGAATGTCACTCCAAACCAAGGCAGCCGTTACCTCCGGGTGTTGGTCCAGCACTCTGTACATGGTGGTTTCTCCGGCCTCTGGGGATAGGTCACAAGATTGAGTGATGGGGGTTATGCCATGATGCCGGCACGCTGATATGTACCCCTGCAAGGAGCGCACCGCAAAACCATAACCAGGATCATTTTTATGCAAATAGGCCACGGTGCGATGCCCTAACTCGCCGAGGTGGCTGATAAACTGCTCCATGCCGGCCTCAATATCTATATCTACGTAATGCAAGCCGGTGTTGTCTGCGCAGCGACCAATCAGGACAAAGGGAATACCCTCCCGTTGCAACATGTCTACTCGGGCATCATGCATGTACACTTCCAGCAAGATAAAACCATCAACCAGCCCGCTTTGCGCAAAGCGGATTAAATTTTTAGGGCTACGGTCTGAGTGAGCCAGCAATATAAAAGCGTAATCAGCCTGATTTATCACTTTTGAAGCCCCGGCGATAAATTTCATTTCCAGCCCGGTCATCTCTGGCGCAACCAGGGGTAGAACAAAGCCGATGTTCCTGGATTTTTCACCGCTGGCCAACCTTTGCGCTGTTGGGTTGGGGCGAAAGCCCAGCTCTTTTATCGCTTGCTGAATGCGCAGCCGCGTTTTTTCTGAAATGGGGCGTTTGTTGCTAAGCGCGTATGAGACTGTGCTTCTGCTTACCCCGGCACGGGCGGCCACATCGGCGATGGTAGCGCGTTTCATAAGTTATCTCTTTTAGCGAATAATTTCAAACAATTTGTCGAATCGGTTCGATGATGTAGCCATTATATATCGAATCGGTTCGATTGTCAAGAGTTTTTTTGAGAATTTTGTTTGAATAGCTTGAAATTCCTAGCCGGAGAACGGTGGTATCAGTCTAGATTTGTCTGGGAATGAGGTTTAGTTCTTGAGTGCGGGCAACAGCCTGACGGCGATTGCTGACATTTAACTTGGCGAAGATGCCTTTGGCGTGGGTTCGGACCGTGTGGAGGGAGATGACCAGACGTTCGGCAATCTCCTTATCGGTTAGCCGTTGGGCGAAGAGTTCCAAAACATCTTGTTCTCGGCTGGTGAGGGGGTCAATTAGAGTTTGGATTTTAGTACTACAACGAGACTTCGGGCTGAACTGTCATTCTGAGGCGCTTTTTGCCGAAGAATCTGCGTTGGCTAGCCGAGATTCTTCGCAAACTACTGCTCAGAATGACAAGTCTCGTTGTAGTAATAGATTACAGAATTTACCATAATGTGACGCGCACGCGTGATCAACTGCCGCGTTTTTTCATGATCACTCTTTTTACGCCAAACGCAAATTGCCGCGATTTCTCATGATCAACTGCCGCGATTTCTGATTGACAAAA
>Ga0114931_10005724_pt1 | contig 15373 bp, 15 predicted proteins | sample 2SBtaG_FD_89579 | JGI IMG/M metagenome (GOLD analysis project Ga0114931, IMG submission 89579) | Deep subsurface microbial communities from Kolumbo volcano to uncover new lineages of life (NeLLi) - 2SBTROV14_V59a metaG | ecosystem: Environmental > Aquatic > Marine > Volcanic | place: Kolumbo...
CGATTTTAAAATTTTTGCTTATAACTCTTGAGTTTTTCTTTATAGATATTATCTTAACATAGTTAAATAAATAGACTGCAAATCTGATAATATAAAGGAGAAAAAAATGGCCAAGATAGACACTTTGAAAAAATCAGATTTCGGTTTCACACAGATACCGGATAATGAAATCGTAAAATTTGAAAGTACTTTTGGCGCTCATCATTACGGACGGATGAGATTGGTAGTGAGAAAAGCCGAAGGTGTTTGGTTGTATAGCATAGACAATAAAAAGTATCTCGACTGCCTGGCAGCTTATTCAGCGGCTAATCAGGGTCATAACAATCCTGCTATTGTTAAGGCAGTCATTGATGCATTGCATGGAAGTTACAGTTCGGTAATCTCGAACGTAATTTACACCGATTCTTTAGGTACTTTTTTGAAAAAAGCAGCTAATTTACCACCGCAATTAGGTCCCCGCTTCGGAAATAACGGCAACAAAGTGTTACCTAAAAACGGTGGTGTTGAATCGGTTGAAACAGCTCTTAAAATGATGCGTTTCTATGGTTACAAAGCGAAGGGAATTGAAGATGGGAAACAGGAAATCATTGTTTTTGATAACAATTTCCATGGACGCACTATCTCGGTTATTTCCTTCTCCACCACGGAAAAATACAAGAAAGGCTTCGGACCCCTAACTCCCGGTTTTAAATCCGTTGAATATGGCAACCTTGATGCCGTCGAAAAAGCCATAACTCCCAACACTTGCGGTATCTTAGTGGAACCGATGCAGGGTGAAGGCGGGATGTACCAACCACCGGATGGTTTCTTAAAAGGCTTGCGTGAAATATCCGATAAAAATGATTTGCTGTTGATTTTCGATGAAATCCAAGTGGGTTTGGGTCGCACCGGAAAATTATTCTGCTTCGAACATGAAAATGTCATACCCGATGGTTTGATTTTGGGTAAAGCTATTTCCGGCGGTTTGTTACCACTTTCTGTTTTCATTACCAATACAAATCTTATGGATATGGCGTTCCAACCGGGAAGTGACGGTTCCACCTATGGAGGATACCCTCTTGCCTGTGTTGCCGGAAGTGCCGCTATTGATGTAATTGTCAACGACAAATTGCCTGAGAACTCTCAGAAAATGGGTGCCATTCTCAAAAAGAAAATCCTTGATATTGCTCAGCGATCCTCTCATGTCAAAGAGGTGCGCGGACGTGGTCTCTTTATCGGCATAGAGGTAAAAAGCGGCGACGCTATGACCTACTGCCGCAAGTTGCTTGATATTGGAATGTTAGCCAACGATAGTCATGGCCATACTATCCGCATATCTCCTCCTCTGATTATTACCGAGAATGAAATTGATTATATTACCGAACGTTTGGAAAAGATTTTAGTCGATTAGGCCTTGCCTATTTACTTGGTTCGCTAATAATTAGAAAATGAAACCTTTTTGGCATCATAAATTTAGTGCTAATGAAAAATAAACATCAAAAAAACGAACCAACAGATTCGTTGCAGAGCAATTCTTTTGAACTTATTTTTGATGATGTATTGCAGTCAATTCGTGGCTTTCAAGAAAGCCGTATAATTTTAACGGCTATTGAACTTGATGTTTTTTCTCATATCAAAAAAGAAGCTACCGCCCAACAAGTATCACAAGAAATTGATACTGATTATCGAGCCACCGAAATGCTTTTAAACGCTTTAACAGCATTAAAATTACTCAAGAAAAAAGGGGACATTTACTCCTGCTCGGAAGTCGCCCTACGTTACCTAACTGAGGGTGGTGCTGACGATTCAAGACTAAGTTTGATGCATAGCGTCCACTTATGGAACAATTGGTCATATTTAACAGAATGTGTTCGCAAAGGAACTTCTGTCACCCTTCAAAAGACGAATGACCATGATGAGAACTGGGTCCAAGCTTTTATTGCCGCTATGGATAAACATGCCAAAACAAGGGCGACGCAAGTTGTCAAAGCTGTCGGTGCCGTAGGAATTAACAAAATGTTAGATATCGGAGGTGGTTCCGGAACTTATTCAATAGCGTTTGCTTCTGCCAATCCCCATCTCCAAGCAGATATTTTCGATTTGCCAAAAGTTATTCCTATTGCTCAAGAGCACATTAACGAAGCTGGCTTAGAAAAACAAATTAAAACGCGGATAGGCGATATGTATCGTGATGATTTTGGGAGCGGTTATGATTTAGTTTTTATCTCATCTATTTGCCATATGAACAGCCCTCAACAAAACATTGAATTATTAGAAAAATCTTATCATGCTCTCAATCCCAAAGGGAAAATAGTAATTCAGGATTTTATTTTAAATGCTGATAAAACTTCACCGCAAATTGCGGCTATTTTCTCCTTAAATATGCTCGTTGCCACTAAAGCCGGTGCTTCGTACAGCGATATTGAATATAAAGAATGGTTACAGAAAACCGGATTTTCCTCAATTACTTTTACTCTTCTTGAAGGACCGACCGATTTGATCGTCGGCATTCATCCGTAGGCAAAATCAAATTGCTTTTTAATCCTACTATACTATTCGTAGCTACCAAGAAATATCAACTATTTCCGATAGCTTTGATTGACCCCCAATAAATAGCCGCCAAAGTAATTACCGCTCCCACAAGTTGCATCCAATAAAGATGCTCGCTGAAAAATATTATCCCCCATATCGTCGCTAACACAGGCTGTAATAACAATATTAAACCGCTCTGAGAAGCTTTGAGTTTGGGAAGGGAGCTTGAAATCAACAACCAGCCTAATACTTGAACGACCAGAGCCAGAGCCAATAAAATGAATACTGTTAAAATATCAGGAAGGATAAAAGTATCAGATTCTGTTAACATCGCGACCCAAAAAAACAGGGAAGAGAAAAGTGATATCCACGCCATCAAAGTTATAAAACCAGGACACTCTTTCTTTTGACCGGTTATTTTTAAGACAATAATATAACTGCTATATATAACACCGGTAAGAAGACCAAAAATAACACCCTCTAAATAAATAGAGCTGAACTTTACTTCACTACCAACCCCAATAAGTAGCACGACACCAATAAAAGCAAAAAAGATTAAGAACCAAAATCCCAGACGGAGTTTTTCTTTGAAAACAAAAACACCCCAAACTGCCACCCAAAAAACCTGCGTATTAGCCAGTATCGTCGCCATACCGGCTCCCGAATATAAAATAGACCGATGCCAAAAGAACAAATCAAGAAAAAAGATAAATCCGGCTATTAGCGATAACCCCAATAGCGGTAAAGGAAGCCGCAACGAATCTTTCTTGATAATAACCCATAGAAAAAGAATCCCCGCACCGAAAAAAGTTCTCCAAAACCCGATAGCTGTCGGACCTAAAATATCTCTTCCCACTAATTTTACAAAAATAGCGGCAAAACTGATACAAAAGGCACCTAACGATAATGTTATAAGAAATTTAAGACTGCTACTTTTTTCTGTTTTATCCATCAATTTTTTTAATCACATAAGTTGAATTGAAAATAATACCGGAGATTTAATATTCTTGCCAGTGATAATCGGCAGATACTATCAAAGCAATCAATGTCCAAGACAACACCAGCGAAGTTCCCCCGTAACTTACAAATGGCAAAGGTAAACCCGTAACCGGCATAAAACCGAGAGTCATTCCAATATTGACAAAAAACTGGAACAAGATTATAGACATAGCTCCTATTACAGTCATAGAAGCAAACCGAGAACGACATCTGGTGGCAATCCGCACTGCTCTATAAAAAATATAACAAAACAACAACAACACAATAATCGATCCCCACAATCCAAACTCTTCCCCCAACACGGAAAAAATAAAATCGGTATGCGGTTCCGGTAAAAAATCCAACCGTGTCTGCGAGGCATTCAAAAAACCTTTACCCCAAATACCACCGGAGCCGATAGCTATTTTTGATTGGATAATTTGATATCCCGCCCCTCGAGGGTCGTGACCCGGGTCTAAGAAAGTGAGAATACGCAGCTTCTGATAATCAGCCAGTCTTACCCAAATAAAAGGGGTAATAATGCCAAATGCTAAATTGGCAATGACCGTAACGAAACCAAATAAAAATCCAGGTTTCAATAAAAACAAATAACCTAAAAGAAAAATAAAATACAGTGACCAAGTTAACCAGTGTGAAGCCATAATCAAAGACACCAATGGTGACAAAATCAAAAGCATATATAAAACAGATAAACCGGACCAAAACCACAAAGCGAATAATATTACAAAAAACACCAAAGAAGTTCCTAAGTCGGGTTGTTTGAGTATCAAAACAACCGGTATAAAAGTCAAAAATGCGGAAAAGGCCAAACGACGTTTGCTAACGACAGGAAGTTTCGTATAAGCAAAAAACCTTGACAAGGCAAAAAGCAGAGCAATCTTAGCCAAATCAGACGGGGCAAAATTAATAGAACCAAAAGAGAACCATCGCAAAGCTCCCATACGAGGAGTACCGATAATCAAAACCAAAATCAATAAAAATATTGATATTCCATATAAAAGATAAGCGGAAAAATCAAACAAACGTAAAGGCAAATGAATAACAACAGCAAAAACAAATAAAGCAATCCCCAACCACAGTAGTTGCCTGAGATAATAATGTTGTTTAAAAACAGAGGTGGCATAATGCTGGGCGGACATTATCAATAATATTCCGATCAGTGACAGAAATAATGCCGCACTAATAAGCTTCCAATCTATAGCTGAATATTTAATAAGCAATTATTTCCCTTTATCCCCTGATATTAAATCAGTCGGTTTATGTTTTTGGGTCATATAACTTTTTATTATTTGCCCTACAATAGGAGCGGCGACTTCCGAACCATGACCGGCATTTTCAATGATAGCACACACTACTATTTCCGGATTGTCCAAAGGAGCTACTCCTACAAACCAAGAATGGCTTTCACCATGAGGATTCTCGGCTGTTCCGGTTTTACCACCGATAGAATACATATTGTTTTTAAGAAATTTGGCTGTCCCATGCTCTCCCTCTACGACCAACCGCATTCCTTCTCTTAAAATCGATAACGTTTTTTCCGAAAAGGGTAAACGAAAGGAAACACGTGGAGATATTAACAATTCTTTTCTATCGGGCGGAATTATCTTCCGTACTATATGTGGTTGATAGACGACTCCATCATTAGCCAATCCGCAAAATAATTGAGCGAGTTGTAGGGGAGTAACCAAAAGTTCGCCTTGTCCGATAGCATTATTGACAACTAATAATCGCGACCATTTGTTAACACCATACCTTTTATTATAATATTTGCTGTCAGGATTCAATCCGGCGGATTCGTTAGGTAAATCGATTTTAGTTTTATGTCCGAATCCACACAGATTAAAATATTCACTCAACTTATCAACACCTAATTTTACTCCCAATTGATAAAAATATACATCACACGATTGTTCAATGGCATGAACAGCCGTTAAACGGCCATGCCCTCCCGCTTTCCAACATCGGAAATATCTGTTCCCAAACTGCATCCCTCCCAAACAAGGCTTCAATTTCGTATCGGCAGTAACAACGCCTTCCTCCAAGGCAGCCCCCAAAGTAACAAATTTAACCGTGGAACCCGGTGGATACAACCCATTTAAAGGTCTGTTCAAAAGAGGATGGGTGGAATCGCTGCGAATCTCTTGCCATAAGCTATCAGGAATAACCGATGAAAAAATATTGGCATCATATCCGGGATACGAAGCCATCGCCAGAACACCCCCATTGCGAGGATCCAAAGCTACTATAGCCCCGCAGCAAAAAGTATCTAATGCCTTAACACAAGCTTTTTGTAAATCATTATCGATGGTCAAGGTTAAATCAGAACCGGAAATGGCGGGAATAGGATCTTTTCCTTCATAGTTCCCCAAAATCTTTCCCGAAGATGATACTTCTATATAGGCTGTCCCTTCTCTGCCTCTTAAGATATAATCATACTGTTTTTCTAAGCCTTTTTTTCCAATAACACTGCCCAGATGATAAATTATCTGATCACTCTTCTTTAATTCGCCCTCGGAAACTTCTCCCACATATCCCGTAAACGACTCCCCATCTAACTTATGGTTATACTGACGAACCTGCTCCATCTGATATAACACACCCGGGAATTTATCATTTTGTTCTTCCAATATAGCAACTGTCTTAAAAGAAATATCACGCTTTATGGGAGCAGGTTGATAACGACTTATCAAATTCTTTTTAATTCTTTTTTTTATCTGCAGCGTATCAAGATTCAACAGTTGAGCCAATTTTGGTAATGTTTTATGGGGAACTTCCTCAACGGGCACTACCGATACCGTATACGAAGGACGATTATTGATAATCATCTTCCCTTCTCTATCGGTAACAATCCCGCGGCGAGGAATAATAGGTTCCACACGAATCCGATTATTTTCAGATTGAGCCAATAAATTAGTATGGTCAATAATCTGCAATTTCATCAGCCCCATAAGTAAGACAAGAAAAATAATGGAGATAATCAGATAACTTAATTTTTCTCTGGTTTCAAGAGATGATTTAAAACGACTCATTGATTTTTAAAATATCGATTTAATTTTTTGTAACGTAATTCTTCTATCTTTGAATAGGAAAAAGAGCCACGCAATAATTGTAGTGTAAATAGCGCTGATTAAAGATTTCGTAAAAAACGAATAAATAATCGAATCACTTCTATATAATAAAAGAATAATTATGTTATACAATAAAACACCACTCAAAATAAACAATAACCGCGCATAAAGAGACTCTATATTTAACCTTATTACCACATGAAATGCCATAAAAGCGATTATCGCAAAAATCAACATATTCCAACCCACTAATTGGGGAACTTCTGCTGAAACAACCAAACCAACGAAAAACCCAAACCAACAAGCAACAACTTCAGATTTGTAAAAAGCGACCCCCAAAACCAAGAGTATCGGAAGATTGATAGTGACACCATAGATAGAAGTAATATCCTTCAAAAATACCTGATACATCGCTACTAACAATAAATACAAAATATAAGGTATCAACTTAATCATTATTTTTCTTTCTTTAAAACAAACAATTCATCAAGAGCATGAAAATTAGCCGCAGGTTTAACTTTCACTTTACAAAAAGGCTCATACTCAGGATGATTTATTTCTTCTACGGTTCCAATGAATAAACCGGAAGGATATACTCCTCCCAAACCGGAGGAAAGAATCGTATCACCTACATTGATATGTCCGTTATTGGGGAAATTATCCAATATCATTCCCTTGGCAAAGGTATATTTTATAATACCCATTTCCCTGCTCACAGCCAAACGAGCAGCTACACGATTGGAAGGATCAGTTAATAATTGAACAGTTGCAAAATCTTTTGACACCACAGCAACCTTTCCAATCAATCCTTGCTGATTGATAACCGGCTGCTCAACAAAAACAGAATCATCCGAGCCCTTATTGATTACTGCCGATACCGGTATATATTCACCCCCGATGGAAATAATTTCAGATGGCAGCAGACTATATCCGAGAGGGGGTTCAAAACCCAACACCGATCGCAATCGTTTATTTTCCCGGCTTGCTTCTTCATATTTTGAAATCAAAACCGAAGCATGCACCAATTCTTTGCGGAGGGTTTTATTCTTCGAAGCCACCCCCTTTAATTCAATGAAACTGTTTTTAACTTTTGCAAAAGGATAATAAAAAACACCAATAACAATTTGATTCAAATAGGGATTTATAATGCTATGACCGACAATGATAACAAATGAAAGAATTACAATAGTAACTAAATGCACCATCCGCCTATTTTTAGGAAAAAGACTGGATATCCAATTCATTAGTATCTGGTATCCTTACCAATATCGATATCAATCAATATTATCCATTAATGCCAACACATCACCCGGAGAAGAAGCCTCCATCAATTTGTTACGATTCGCTTCCGATTTCATTAAATATGACAATCGCGCCATAACATTCAAATGAGCTCCGATAGCATCTTCCGGAGCGGCAATTAAAAAGAAAAGACAAACCGGCTGATGATCCATCGCATCAAAATCAATTCCTTCCGAGCTGCGTCCAAAAGCTATGACAATACCTTTGACCGCTTTCGTCTTGGCATGAGGAAAAGCAACTCCGTAACCGACGCCGGTAGTAACCAAATTTTCCCGTTCCTGAACATCATGTAACAACTGATCATGATCTTTTACCATATTCGAGCTTGAAACAAGATCAACCAGTTCTTTAATTATTTCATCTTTATTGGTCGCACGTAAATTAAATGCAATTAGACTTTCATCGCTGAATTTAGAAAGTTTCATTCTTCAGGTCCTCGTTTAAAGTTTCTCCGCTTCATCGTTTAACAAAACCGGAATATTGTTGGTTACCCGATATGCGAGATTACACTTGTGGCAGATAAGTTTATCTTTTTCTTTTTCATAAATCAACTTACCTTTACAATTTGGACAAACAAGTTTTTTCAACAATATATCTGATAAAGCCATAATTCCTCCAGTTTATTCATTATAGACACCTATCTTGCGGTATTTATTTAATCTTTCTTCTAATAATTGTTCCACCGGTTTTTTATTTAATTCACCCAAAGCTTCCAATATCTCTTTTTTTACATTAGCTGCAACCATTTCAGGATTATTATGGGCTCCGCTCGGCGGTTCTTTGATAATCTTGTCAATAATACCCAAAGCCATCAAATCATCGGAGGTCGGTTTCAAAGCTTCGGCAGCTTCGGGAGCTTTGGCGGCATCACGCCATAAAATAGCAGCACAACCTTCCGGTGAAATCACCGAATACCAGGAATACTCCAACATCATTACTCTGTCTCCAACTCCCACTCCCAATGCTCCGCCGGAAGCTCCCTCGCCAATAATAACGATTACAATGGGAACTTTTATGCGAGACATATCGCGGATATTGCGGGCGATAGCTTCCGCCTGTCCTCTCTCTTCGGCACCAATGCCCGGAAATGCCCCCGGAGTATCGATTAAGATAACAATAGGCACTTTGAATTTCTCCGCCAAACGAAAAAGACGCAGCGCTTTGCGATATCCCTCGGGGTGTGCCATACCAAAATTACGGTATAGTTTTTCTTTGGTATCTCGTCCTTTTTGTTGACCGATAAACATAACCGGTTGTTTATCGATAAAAGCAAAACCACCCACCATCGCTTTATCATCGGCAAAATAGCGATCGCCGTGAAGTTCGATAAAATCATGGCTCATCATTTTTATATAATCTAAAGTATAGGGTCTGCGTGGGTGTCGAGAGAGTTGGACTTTTTGCCAACGCGTTAGATGAGTATAAATCTCTTCTCGTAATTTATTCAACTTCTTTTGCATCGAAGCAATTTCACCACTTAACTCAATATTTTCACCCACCGAGAAATCTTTCATATCAGAGATTTTTTTCTCTAACTCAATGATAGGACGCTCAAATTCTAAAAAAGGACCTTCAACCATAACAAGAAGTTACCTAAATTTTATTTATTATTTTTCCGCCAATACTTTTTTTTATGTGGCGCAAATTTAACTATAAAGATAAAAAATAAAGCAAAAATAACAACCATAAAAAAGACTAAAAAACTGAAGACAATTACTCTATTCCAGGAAAACATAGCTAAAGCAAAAAAACCATATATTACCGCCAGTGAGTCAAAAACAAGCACTACCTTACGAGGAGAAAGGCCTAAAAGCGACAGATAATGGAAAAGATGCCTATGGTCTGCTTTCATTACATTTTTACCGGCTATTAAACGACGGGAGAAAGATGTTACTATTTCCATAATGGGCACCCCCAGAGCGAGCAAGGGGATATATAAAGCTGTTGCCGTATATGATTTTATGGGGAAAAGCAGTGAAAATACCGCAAAATAATAACCGATTTGCATCGAACCCGAATCACCCAAAAATATTTTTGCCGGATAATGATTATAATATAAAAAAACGCTCAAAAATGCGATGAGGATGATAATAAAAACAAGCAAAGCTCCTTCATTATATAATTGACCGATAATTAATAGTGTAATAGCTCCTATCAATGAAACTCCCGAAGCCAACCCATCCAATCCATCAATAAGATTTATGGCATTGGTCAAAATCACTACCCAACCCACCGTTAAAACCACTGAAAAGACTCCGAGACTAACCGAACCGAAAGGAGTTGTTAACAATTCAATTCTCAAACCACCAAAATATAGCACCAATCCGGAAGCTATCTGGGCAGTTAATTTAATCCACGGGGAAAGAGGAGATAAATCATCCGATAAACCTACCAGAAAAATAATAGTCGCTCCCAAGAAAATAAAAATTATAGAATTGGAAATGTGAGCGAAAGAATGAACAAATCCCACCAAACATAAACCAACGGTTACCCAGTAAGTAATAAAAAGAGCCACTCCGCCTAAAAGAGGGGTTGGTTTTTTATGTCGTTTATGCTGCCCCGGTAAATCCAAGATATTATATTTATAACCCACTTTAATCATCAAGGGAATTAACAATAAACTTAAAACAAAGCAGATTACAAAAGCGCTTATAAGAATGACAATTAACATTTTAAAAAACTATTTTCCCGTTTTAAAAGGAAATAATAACTTTAGAATAAAATTTATAATCAATACAAAAGGTAAGATAAGAAATGTAAACGGATTGGGGAAATATTTAATAAAATATTTCCATAGGGAATAATGATGATACCAATTGCGCTTTATTTTTCCCGCTTGGCTACCCTTACCCCACAAATGGACGCCACCGGCATTAGGTACAAAATAATTCTTGTACCCCTTCTGATGTAATCGCAAACAAAGGTCGGTGTCTTCCAGATACATGAAAAAACGTTCGTCAAAACCACCTATTTCAAAAAACAAATCCCTTTTTATCATCATCAAAGTCCCGGCAACGGCCGGCACTTCGGTTATCTCTTTATAATCAGGTAAAGTGTAATAGTTGTTTTTTCCCAACAATCGGGATAATACCGAACCTCGAGAAAACAATAAATTTTTCACTGCGGGGAAATTACGACATGTCGGCTGAAAAGAGCCATCGGGAAAACGCATCCTTCCCGATAAAGCTCCAATCTGTTTTTTCTCACCATAAACTTTCAATAAATGGAACAAAGCATTTTCATCCAACCGCAAATCGGGATTACAAAACAACAAGTATTCCCCGTCAGATTTTTTAGCACCTATATTGCAAGCGGAAGCAAAGCCGATGTTTTTCTTGTTTTCAATAATGGTTGCTTGAGGGAAATACTCCAAAGCCACTTTTACGGAATTATCATGGGAATTATTATCGACCAGAACTATTTGATATGAGATACCAGATATTTTTTTGAGGTTATGTAAGCACTTTTTTAATTCGGGGAGAGAATTATAAGTTACAAGAATGATAGAAACTTGATGATGATATAAATCCGCCAATTTAATCTAACTTAATTTACCAAACATAGATTTTAAACGAAGCAACCAGACCATATAAATTGCTTCCCGCATTATCTTTTTGGACATTTTAGATTGCCCGGCGATACGATCAACAAAAATAATAGGGATTTCTTTTATCTTAAATCCTTTTTTCCAGGCACGCATCGACATTTCTATTTGGAAAACATATCCGGTAGATTTGACATTATCAAGATCGATAGCTTCCAATACCTTCCGACGGAAGCACTTGAAACCACCGGTAGCATCTCTTAAAGGCAAACCGGTAATAATGCGGGTATAAACATTAGCAAAGTATGACAATAACAAACGCGACATAGGCCAATTGATAACATTCACGCCGGAAATATAACGGGAGCCGATAACCAAATCATTATGCTGTATTTCATCGAGAAAATCTTTGATATATTCCGGTCCGTGAGAAAAATCGGCATCCATTTCAAAAATAAAATCATACTCATTTTCAATAGCCCATTTAAATCCCGAGATATATGCTTTGCCTAAGCCTTCTTTTTCCTTGCGGTGCAATACATTCACCTTGGTTTCTTCGTTAGCCAGCCTATCGGCAATTTCGCCGGTGCCATCGGGTGAGTTGTCATCGACAATCAAAACATTTATTCTGGGGTCAAGCGGTAAAACCGCATTGACAATTTTGTCGATGTTATCTTTTTCGTTATATGTTGGAAATATAATTAGTGCTCGTTGAGTATGATGCATCAGGTTGTCAATTCCTTTCTTTTACGGTGCCTGATTTTTTCGACATAATAATAAAATCCAATTATAAGCAGCAAAAATAACGATGTCAACACAGTGATTTTTTTACCTACTATATATCTTTTCGATTTATATTTGAAAAGCACTGTTTTGGTTCCCGCAGGAATAGTAACAGCCCTAAAGGTTCCATAAGCTCGAAGCAATTTAGCCGGCTCACCATCGACAAAGACATGCCAAGCATCGAAATAATTATCGGTAAGAACCAGTATTCTATTTTGGGTACATTTTGTTCCGATAAGTACCGAGTCATCTTGATGGTCAACAATCCAAGTAGAATCCGCATCAAGACTGTCAGGACTGATTTCCAATTGAGGTTGTTCTTCAAGAAAAACAACCTGGCGCATATCTTCGGTACCTTTTAAAATTTCTGGATAAATCCGGTTACGATTGGAGAAAACTTTATTGTCCTGTCAGATACACCCGCGGGAAAGCATTATCATTTTGTAAAATTTGGACAGACCCATAAGTTTTCACGGTCGTCACCGATTGGGAGCCCAAATAATTAGCGGGAAATTGTCGATTAGCCGGAAAGAGGATATATTTAGCTCCCACCAAATTCAAAAAACGAGGGTTGGCTTGATTGGTTTTTTGGGGTCCTCCCAAAAGCTCATCATACCATCGCAGCTGATTACCATGATAACCAACCACCACCTCCACTTTAAAATAGGGCAACAAATCTTCGGGAATAGCTGAACCGACAAAATTCATTACTCGATATTTCCCTTGAGTTTTAGTGAAAAAGTTAGTTATCGGATTCGGCGACCAATAATTAGACGGATTAACGGTATCGACAAAACGGCTGTCAAAACGCATATCATTAATCATAGGCAACAAAAGTAAAATAATCAAAACGCTCACCCCCGCTTTACCGGAACGATACAACCAAATAAGCAATGCCGCCAAAAGACAGAACAAAAAGGCAAACCAAGCTCCCGACTGAATCTGTGGCAGATTCATATAAGCGACATCTAACTTTGATATTCCCGCCTGCACCATCATAGTCGGAGCTTTACCGTAAAAAAGAGAAGCCCATAAGGAAAGCATCCCTTTACCATTGGCATTAAATAACAAAGCTAAAAGAAACATCAGTCCAGGAAAGCCAAACAAAAGGATATTAAAGTTTTTTGCTGTTTTCTCCTTGATGGTTCTACTTTTATCAATAACAAATTGAATCCCCATACCAGCTAAAAGAGCAATTGAGAAGGAAAACATGAACATTATCATCGAAGGCGCTCTTAATGATTTCACCTTTGGTATTAAATAATAAAATATTTTAAAAAAGGGCGTAGTTGCCCCCAAAGCGTAAAGAAAGGCAAACAGCGCTAAACCACCGAAGAAATATGATTCCTTCCTGCGATAGAATAATAAACCGAGCAACGCCAAAAAGATAGCTATAACACCTGCCGATTCGGAATTATCTTTGAAATAATTTTTCCCCCAATAATATGTCTTTACACTCTTTGAATTGGTACCGGAAAATTCGGGAATCAACTGAGAAAACGCCTCTTCTTCATGAAGCGACCATGAGGTAGCCCAATCCCAACCTGATTTACTGTCATTTTCCGCTCGAGGTGAAAAATGAGTAGTGTAATAATATCCGGGATAGAATTGTATTGCCGATAAAAGCAATCCAATAATAATTGCATAAAGAGTCAAAAGTGAAGGGCGGAATATTGAAGATAATGATTTTGTTTTGATATAACCGACAATCAATTTAAAAATGGTATAAAAACCAACCGCCCAAAGGGTAAAATACGACATCTGAGGATGAGGGGATAAAATAATAATTCCCAAAACCAATCCCAATAACGAAAAATTAAATAATGCTTTAATAAATCGCTTGCTTTCAAAGCCGCGGTCCAAAAACAAAATTACCAGAGGGAAAAGAGTCGTAACAAAAATTTTACCGTCATGCCCGGGAGCTACCAAAGAAACCAAATAGGGAGCGAACATATAACAGATTCCGGACAACACCGAAGCTATTTTCGACAACTTGAATTGACGAGCGGCAAAATACATAAAAACACCGGCGAAGAAAATATGAAGGAACAAAATCCAACCCAGCATCCGAAAGATGGAACCGAAGAATTTCAAGAATGAAAAAGGATAAAAAATATCACCATGGAATGCTTCGACATAAGGCATACCACCAAAGATAAAAGGGTTCCACTGTGGAATGGAACCATGTTGCTTCACATAATCAACCAACAAAGAACGAAAGAAAATACCCGCTTGAATGGTATCAGAACCATAGAGCATTTTATTGGAAAAAATAAAATCACGAAAAAGGATGACCAGAGCAATAAATATCACTCCAAAAGCAATAGGAGTAAAAAAGGGTGATTTTTCAGGATCGAAAGACTTTTGTTTTCTTTTCAAAAAATTCTCCGCATAATTTATCGTTTTTAATCTTCAAAATAAACCAGATATTTATCACTGAATTTACAATCAACTTAAATTTAAAGTAAATATTTATACACTTTTATAAAAATAACTACAAAAAAATAACTTCACCGATTTTATTCTAAGAACCTTTTTCTTTTTTTTCTTTATCGAGCATCATCTGCATTTTTTTCCTTAAATCTCCAACTTCTTCTTTGATAGCTGTCTGACCTTCCGCCATAAACCCCATCAGAAACAACCCGAAGCCTAATCCCACCAATAAAATAACCAAATACAACAAAGGCAGTTGAGTTTGGTGTAACCAATATTTTAAATAAACCGCCCACAATCCGACAAGAAACCCCAAAAAGAAGAAAATAGAACCCAAAACTCCAAAAAATAACAGTGGTTTATATAAAAAAGTTATTTGAAACTTAACCGCCACCATATCAAGCACGCCAATGGGAATACGAAAAACCGAAAATTTCGATGTCCCCCACTTCCGTTCATATAAAGGTATTTTAACTTCTTCTATCTTAAAACCTTCATTTGCCGCCAACACCACCAAATAACGATGCCAATCCTTACGTAAAAATATTTGATCCACCACTTCTTTTCTAAAAGCTTTTACGGAATTAAGATCATGAACTTCAAGATTGAAAATTTTCCTCGAAATCCAGTTATATATTTTGGAAACGAACCATTTTTTATATTTACCCTGTTTCCATCCGGTAGAAAGGTCAGCACCTTCAAAGATAGGTCTCACAAGATTAGGAATATCTTC
>Ga0114931_10005725_pt1 | contig 15372 bp, 6 predicted proteins | sample 2SBtaG_FD_89579 | JGI IMG/M metagenome (GOLD analysis project Ga0114931, IMG submission 89579) | Deep subsurface microbial communities from Kolumbo volcano to uncover new lineages of life (NeLLi) - 2SBTROV14_V59a metaG | ecosystem: Environmental > Aquatic > Marine > Volcanic | place: Kolumbo...
CTAAGCTGCTGGTTTCATTAAGCATGTTTGCGTAGACTCGGCATCCGAGACGACAAAATCACTGATCCAGGTGAAAGGTCGGACGAGCGTTCAATTTTCAGGTGCCCGTGGGGCCTGGATTTCGAATTCATACCCAATCCGGTTCCGTAGTTAGTTTTTGTAGGCATTGGGTGTGGTGATCGACACCGGTGGACGGTGAGGGCCCCGGAGGGCTACGTATGAACGCGCTACGCCGGTTCTAAGCGGGCGCATTGAACCAGTGTGAGAGCTACGTGTAACAGTGACGTCGGGTGTCCGAAATGAAAGGATTAGTAGATGGATATTTTTGAATTCCGAAACAGCGTGCTTGAGGACTACCGCAATTTCACAAGGAGTTTTACGCGGATCCGTGCGGGGGACCTGCAGGATTATCTGGACGCAATATACGATCAACAGTATTTCTGGCCTGCCCCCCTCATTCAGCTCAATCCGCGTTTCGTGCAGGGCCGCAGCATAGAGCAGATGGTGAATACAGGCATTCTGCATCCCGAATGCGCGAATATCTTCCGGGTGGGCAAAAAGGAAGGCAACCCGGGGTCAACGCTCGTCCTCCATAAGCATCAAGATGAAGCGATCGAGGTTGCGCAAACCGGTGCCAGCTATGTACTGACGACTGGCACTGGCTCGGGTAAGTCTCTGGGCTACTTCGTCCCCATGGTGGACCACGTCCTGAGACAAAAACAAGCCGCGACCGGAAAGGGTATCAAGGCGATCGTCATCTATCCGATGAACGCCCTTGCCAACAGCCAGCGGGACGAGCTGGAAAAGTTCCTCAAGGCAGGGTACCCGCCCGGCGGAGAGCCCGTCACCTTCGGTCGCTACACGGGGCAGGAATGCCAGGAAGAACGCCAGGCCATGGCGGCCGAGCCACCGGATATCCTGCTTACCAACTTCATGATGCTCGAACTCATCATGACCCGGCAGGACGACACCGACAGGGCGATTGTGCGTCAGGCGCGGGGTCTGCGATTCCTCGTCCTCGACGAGCTGCATACCTATCGTGGTCGTCAGGGTGCCGATGTGGCGTTACTTGTACGGCGGGTACGCGAGGCCCTCAATGAAGATCTCATCTGCGTGGGGACCTCGGCCACCATGGCCAGCGATGGACAACTGGCCGACCGTAACCGGGTTGTCGCCGAGGTCGCCGGCAAACTGTTTGGCAGACATGTAGAACCGGACCACGTCGTCACTGAGACATTACAGCGGATAACCGTCGGCGATACGGGCATTGCCGTAAACCAACTGCGCTCGGCCATCGATGCCGACATCCCCAGTCCAGATAGTGTCGATACATTGAGTAGGCATCCGGTGGCCGTTTGGGTGGAGGAGAATCTCGGCCTGAGTCGGGAAGGCGACCGCTGGGTGCGGGCCCGCCCACACTCCCTCGATGAGGCGGCCGATATGCTGAAGGATGCGAGCGGCTTGGAGAAGGATCAGTGCCAGGCATATCTGCGCAGATTTCTGTTGCGCTGCCAGGAGCAGGGTCTGTTTGCCTTTCGGCTGCACCAGTTCGTATCTGGTGCCGGGGATGTCTACACCACCCTGGAGGAACCAGGTAAACGCCACATCGATATCTCCGGGCAGCAGGTCCAGCCGGGACATCGGGACAAGCGCCTGTTCAACGTCGCGTTCTGCCGCGATTGTGGTCAGGAGTATTATCCGGTGTGGGCACAGCATCAGCACAAGGCGCTGTACCACATCGAGCCCCGCGAGCTGGATGAACGCACCCGCGATGACGATGCGGAGGAATTCGGCCTTTTCATGCCCGATCCCCTGGGGGAGTGGGATGCCGAGAACATCGACAGCTATCCCGAGTTGTGGATCGACTATTCTCGCGATGAGCCGCGTCTCAAACCCCACTTTCGCAAGTATCGGCCCCAACCGGTGCAGGTGGAGACCGATGGCACGGTGGGCGAGTCCGGCCTCCAGGGCTGGTTTCTCCCCGGCAACCTGCGTTTTTGCCTGCGCTGTGGCGTCAGCTACCACACCCACAGCAAGGAATCGGCACGACTGAGCAGCCTGAGCAGCGAGGGCCGCAGCTCGGCGACCACGGTGCTCACCCTGTCCGCTCTGCGCCATATGCTTCTGGAGGTGGAGGACCTGCCCGCGCAGGCGCGCAAGCTGCTGTGCTTTACCGACAACCGCCAGGACGCATCACTCCAGGCGGGGCATTTCAATGACTTCATCCAGGTGCTTCTGCTACGCGGCGCCTTGCTGGCCGCCACCGAGCGCATGGCAGCAAGAGGCGAACGCCTGAGCGACCGAAATCTGACTCAGGTCGTGTTCCAGATGCTGGGATTCGATGGGAATGACCAGGAGATCCGCCGTGAATATATGTCCAACCCGGATGCCATGGGTCCGGCCCGGAGACGGGCGGAGGACGCAATGCGCGATGTCCTGGGCTACCGGCTCTACTACGATCTGCGCCGTGGCTGGCGTTTCACCAACCCGAACCTGGAGCAGCTCGGCCTGCTGAGCATCGAGTACGAGGGATTGGAGGACGCGGCCCGAGAGGAGTCGCTGTGGAGCGAGAGCCATCCCCTGCTCGCCAATGCGACGCCAGAGGTCCGCCATGCAATCATAAAGAGGCTGCTCGACACCATGCGTCATTCCCTGTGCATCAAGACGCGCTATCTGGACCACGGCGTGCTGGAGCAGATCCAGCAGGCCAGCCACAACTATCTACGCGAGCCCTGGGGATTTACCGAAGACGAACAGACGTCTCAGGCCAATTATCTGGTTCCTGGCCCCAAACGCCAGCAAAACGACTGGCAGATCGTGCCCTTGTCGGGCCGCTCGCGATTTGGCAAGGAATTGCGCAGGCCCGGAACTTGGGGCGGGCAGTCGACCGCCTTCCCGGATCGCTTTGATGAGCCGGTCTTCGAACAGATCCTCTCGGATCTGTTGAACGCGGTAGAGCGCTTTGGTCTCATCGAGGCCGTGAAGCTCGATCGTGGCCTCACGGGTTACCAGGTCGTGGCAGATACCCTGGAATGGCGGATCGACGCCCCCGACGAACCGGCCGCGACCGGACAAAAGGGACAGGCCAATGCCTATTTCCGTATCCTGTATCAGAACATCGCGACCTATCTCTCCCAGGGCACCCGTGAGCTGTTTCGTATCGAGGCGCGCGAGCATACCGCCCAGGTCGATCCGGAAGATCGACAGGAGCGCGAAGAGCGCTTCCGTAGGGCGGATCTGCCCGTCCTGTTCTGCTCGCCCACCATGGAGCTGGGCGTGGATATCGCCGAGCTGAACACGGTCTACATGCGCAACGTGCCGCCCACGCCGGCAAACTATGCCCAGCGCAGTGGCCGCGCCGGGCGCTCCGGACAGCCCGCGCTGGTGTTGACCTACTGCGCCGCCCGCAGTCCGCACGATCAATACTTCTTCAGCGAGCCCTCGCGTATGGTGCAGGGCCAGGTCAAACCGCCCACCCTCGATCTGGCCAACGAAGACCTGGTCCGCAGCCACCTCTACGCGGTCTGGCTGAGCGAGACGGGGCAGAAACTGGCCAACTCGATCAGTGACGTACTGGACATGGAACGAGGGGACAAACTGCCGTTACGTGCGGACCTCTCGCAGGCCCTGGATGCGGAGGGGCCGCGTCAGCGCACCGCGCGCAGGGCGGTGCGCATCCTGGGGATGCTGTCCCACGAACTCACGCCCGAGCATGCCCCCTGGTACCACGACGACTGGCTCGATCAGACGGTGCGCGGCGCCTTTCGGGCCTTCGATCAGGCGCTGGAGCGCTGGCGGAATCTATACATCGCGACCACGCGCCAGATGGATCAGGCACACCAGATCCAGCTGAACGCGGCGGCCAGCGAGAGCGAACGCCAGGAGGCGGCCCGCCGCTACAACGAGGCGCGCACCCAACAGACCCTGCTGTTGCAATCCAGACCCACGCTCAATTCGGATTTCTATACCTACCGGTATCTGGCCAGCCAGGGCTTCCTGCCCGGTTACAACTTCCCCCGCCTGCCGCTGATGGCCTTCATCCCCGCCCGGCGGGAGCGCATCGGCCGCGACAGTTTCCTGTCCCGTCCCCGTTTCCTCGCGATTTCGGAGTTCGGGCCACTCAGTGTCATCTATCACGAGGGCAGTCAATACCGGATCCGCCGGGTCATCATCGGCGTGCGTGATGAAGAGGGCGCGGACAACAGTATCGGCCTGCCGACGCGCACCGTGCGCCTGTGCCCGGTGTGCGGCTACGGCCATTTCGAAAGCAATCGGGACGATGAGCGTTGCCACGCCTGCGGAGCGCCATTGGATGGCGGGATGATGCTCACGACCCTGTACCGGGTGGACAACGTCAGCGCCCGGCGGGCCACACGCATCACCTCGGACGAAGAGGAGCGCCTGCGCCAGGGCTACGAGATGCAGACCACCCTGCAGTACGCCGTCGAGGGCGGCCAACCGCAGGTGATAAAGACCACGTTCATCGAGGGAGACGATGCGCTGCTGGAGGCCCAGTACGCCCCTGCAGCCACCGTATGGCGCATCAATCTGGGCTGGCGCCGGCGGCGCGAGAAGAGCATCTACGGCTACAATATCGATGTCTCCACGGGCTTCTGGGCCAGAGACGCCCAGGCGCCTGAGGACGAAGACCAGGAAGCGCAAAAACCGGTCAGCCAGGTGCAGCGCATTGTCCCCTATGTGGAGGACCGCCGCAATGTGCTCCTCATCCATCCCGCCCGGGCGCTGGAGGAGACCGCGATGGTGACCTTGCAGTACGCCCTCAATCGTGGCATTGAGGCGGTATTCCAGCTCGAGGAGAGCGAATTGATGGCCGAGCCACTGCCCAACCGTGACCGGCGCAACGTCATCCTGTTCTATGAGTCCGCCGAGGGGGGGGCGGGTGTCCTGACGCGCCTGGCCAATGACCAACAGGCCCTGCGGCGTGTCGCGCAGGCCGCGCTGGAGATCATGCACTTCAGAACGGGCGAGGGGGAGTGCGTGGTGTCGGGACTGGAAGACACCGAGCCGGAGAGTTGTGAAAAGGGCTGCTATCGCTGTCTGCTCAGTTACTACAACCAGCCCGATCACGCGCTCATCGACCGCAAGGACGCGGATGTGCTGGACATCCTGTGCCACCTGACCCGCGCCGAGGCGCGGCGGGGTACGCTGGGGCGCGGGGCGGACGAGCAGCTGGATGAGCTGATGCGGGTGTCGGACAGCACCTTGGAGCAGGCGTGGTTGCAAGCTATTCACAGGCGTGGTTACCGACTACCGGACCGGGCCCAGTTTACGCTCGACGCGTTTCACACCAGACCCGACTTCGGCTATCGCGATGCCCAGGCCCTGATCTACATCGACGGCCCTCATCACGAGACGGCGCCTCAGCAGGCCATCGACGAGAATCTGACCCGAACACTGGAGGATGCGGGCTTTCTGGTCATTCGCTTTCCCAAGGAGCAGGGGGAGTGGCCGCAGATCTTCGCGCGTCATCCCGACATATTCGGAAGGGGCGAGCCGTGACCCGGGCCGTGGCGTTTCAACCGGGTAGCCTAGTGCAGGCGAGGGGCCGGGAATGGGTGGTCCTGCCTGGGTCCACGGATGATGTCCTGGCGCTAAGGCCACTGGGTGGCGGTGAACAGATCACCCGTATCTACCTGCCGCTGGAGCGCGAAGGGCTCCACCCGGCACGCTTTCCGCCGCCGGACCCGGCCCTGACCGGCAGTCGCAGTGCCGGCCTGCTGCTGAGGGATGCCCTGACCCTGAAGCTGCGCGCCGGAGCCGGACCATTTCGCAGCTTCGGCACTGTCGCCGTGGAGCCACGTCCCTACCAGCTCGTGCCGCTGTTGATGGCGCTGCGGCTGCCCACGGTGCGCCTGCTCATCGCCGACGACGTGGGGGTCGGCAAGACCATCGAGGCGGCGTTGATCGCCCGCGAACTGCTCGATCGAGGCGAGATCGCGGCGTTCACCGTGCTCTGTCCGCCCCACCTGTGCGAGCAATGGCAGGAAGAACTTCGGGACCATTTCAACATCGAGGCCGAGATCGTCCGCACCAGCACGGCAGGCCGACTGGAACGGGGATTGCCCGCGGGCAAGTCCCTGTTCGAGGTCTATCCCTTCACCGTGGTCAGCCTCGACTACATCAAATCCGACCGCCGTCGTGACGAGTTCCAGCGCGCCTGTCCGGGCCTCGTTATCGTCGACGAGGCCCATACCTGCACCCAGAGGCAGACCGGCAGCCGGCATCTGCGTTATCAGTTGCTGAGCGGCCTCGCCGCCGAGGCCACCCGACATATGGTGTTCCTCACGGCCACGCCCCACAGTGGCGATGACGAGGCCTTCTACAACCTGCTCGGTCTGCTGGAAAAGGACTTCCACCGCCTGGGCCAACTGGATGGCGAACGGCGAACGGCCCTGCGCGGGAAGCTGGGCCGCCACTTCGTGCAACGGCGTCGGCCCGATATCGAGGAATGGCAGGACCAGAGCCTGTTCCCGGACCGGCTCACCCGCGAGACGACCTACCGGCTCACCGGGGCCTGGGGCCAGATCTTCGACGATGTGCTCGAGTACGCCCGAGAGATGATCCGCAAGGGCGAGGGCCTGGGCGCCTGCCAGCAGCGCATGAACTGGTGGGCGGCGCTGGCGCTGTTGCGCTGCATCTCCTCGTCTCCGGCAGCGGCCGTGCAGGCCTTGCACACCCGCATCGTCGCCGAAGAAGACGCGGCGCGGGGCGAGGAGCTCACCGCGGAGACGGAACAGTCGCTCGCCGCCACCGTATTCGATAGCGGGGACGATGTGCTCTCGAGCGACGATACCGTCCCCGGGGCACTGACCAGCGACAACGCCGTCAATCTGGGCGTGCTCCTGGAGCAGGCCAAGGACCTGCTCGGCCCCGCGTCCGACCCCAAGCTCAAGGCGCTGACCAGGGAGCTCAGGTCCCTCACCGAGGCCGGTCTTCACCCCGTCGTCTTCTGTCGCTACATCGCCACCGCCTACTACGTCGCGGAGCACGTGGGCAAGGCCCTGAAGGGCCACGCTGTGACCGCCGTCACCGGCGCACTCACCCCGACGGAACGGGAAGAGCGAGTCGCCGAGCTGGCCGCTCATCCCCGGCGCGTCCTCGTCGCCACCGACTGCCTCTCCGAGGGGATCAATCTCCAGGAGGGCTTCGACGCCGTCCTTCACTATGACCTGTCCTGGAACCCCACGCGCCACGAACAACGCGAGGGCCGGGTGGACCGCTTCGGCCAGAAGGCCGCGGAGGTGCGCGCGGTGATGCTCTACGGCGAGGACAATCCCGTGGATGGTGCGGTGCTCCGGGTCATTCTGCGCAAGGCCGAGCGCATCCGCAAGGAGCTGGGCGTGCTGGTGCCCATGCCCGAGGACCCCGACAAGGTCACCGAGGCGGTGCTGCAGGCCGTCCTGCTGGGGAAGGGCGGCCTCGATCCGGCGCAGCAGCAGCTCGCCCTGAGCCTGGACGACATCGAGCGGCGTCTGGACGGCGAGTGGGAGAGCCTGCGCGAAAAGGCGGCGAAGAACCGCACCATCTTCGCCCAGCGCCGCCTGCGCCCGGAGGAGGTCCTGCCCGAGTGGCGACGCGCCATGGCGGTTTTGGGCGGCGAGGAGGATGTGGCGCGGTTCGTCACCCAGGCGGTCGAGCGCCTGGGCGCCCCATTGGAGAGGCGCGGCGGGATATGGCGGCTGCCGGTCCGTCATCTGCCAACCGGCCTGAAGGAGCGGCTGGCCGTACAGGGTATCGAAGAGACCCTGGATCTGGTCTTTCACTACCCGGCGCCGGAAGGCGCCACCTTCATCCACCGCACCCATCCCATGGTGAGCGAGCTGGCCGATTTCGTGACCGAGACCGCGCTGGATGGCGAGCAACCCGAGGTGGCGGCGCGCGCGGCCGCCCTGTTCACCGGCCAGGTGAAGGTGCGTACCGTCCTGTGGCTGTTGCGCCTGCGGGTACAGATCGGCCTCACGCGAGGGGAACACACCCACACCCTGCTGGCCGAGGAGGCGCTCACCGTGATGCAGAGGGGCGACGAGCCCCTGGGCCTGCTCGACCCCGGGGCGTCACGGGCGCTGTTAGCGGCCCAGGCCGAGCGCAACATGGCGCCCGAGTTGCGCAGCCGCCATCTCCAGCGCGCCCTGGCGAGGCTGGGCGAACTCCAGCCCCGCTTCGATCGGCTCGCGCGCGAAAGGGCCGAGGCGATCCTCGCCGACCACAGGCGGGTGCGCGACGCCGCCCAGGCGCGGGGCAGCTACCAGGTGGCGCCCATGCTGCCCATGGACGTGATCGGCTGTTTCGTGCTCATCCCCGCCAGGAGTTTCTGAGGCCGTGGCCCGGCGCAATACCGGCGGCAGCGGCCTCGACGCCCTACGCATCGAAGGCGGGCTGTTGCCCGCCGAGTTTCTGAACACGGTGGCGAGCCTGCAGGCCCCGCATCAATCCGAGGCCGAGTACGACATCGATCCCGGCCTCAAGCTGCGCGACGAGATCGGCCGTTACTGGCGTATCGCCTACAGCCTCTGGCAAAGGTACGACCAGGAGAGCCAGCGCGAGGACCTGAACGCCACAGGTGTCGGGATCGACCGCTGGCTGAGACATCTGTGCAAGCGGGTCCTGGGCTACGAGGACCTGCACGCCACTCCGCCGTTCGTCGTCGGCGGGCGTCACCTCCCCATTGGCCACCTGGCCGGCGCCGATCATGTGGCGCTGGTGCTCACCACCCGCGATCATCCCCTCGACAAGGGCCATGCCGCCTTTGGCGAGGAGGGCCGCAGACGCTCTCCCCACGGCCTGGCGCAGGAGTTCCTCAACGCCCGCGAGGACTGCCTGTGGGCCCTCGTCAGCAACGGCACCCACCTGCGCCTGCTGCGCGACAATCCCAGCCTCACCCGGCCCGCCTATCTGGAGGTGGACCTGGAGCGCATGTTCCGCGAGGAGCTGTATCCGGACTTCGCCGTCTTCTGGCTCATCTGTCATGCCAGCCGCCTGCGCCCGCAAGAGGGAGGGCGCCCCGAGTCCTGTATCCTGGAGGCCTGGCGCAATCAGGCCCAGGAGACCGGGGAGCGGGCCCTGGAGCGCCTGCGCGACGGCGTCGAGCAGGCCCTGCGCGAGCTGGGCTCCGGCCTTCTCGAACACCGCGACAACGAGGCCCTGCGCCAGGCCATCGAGGACGGCAGGCTGAGCGAACAGGCCTTCTTCCAGCAGCTCCTGCGCCTTATCTACCGCCTGATCTTCCTGTTCACCGCCGAGGACCGGGATATCCTCCACGCCCCGGATGCTGGCCCGGAGGCACGCGAACTCTACCGCGATGGCTACAGCCTCGCCCGACTGCGCGAACGGGCCACCACGCGGGCCAGCTATGACCGCCATCACGACCTCTGGGAGGGGCTCAAGGTCGGCATCGAGGCCCTGCGGACCGGCGCCGGGCCCCTCGGGCTGCCGGCCCTGGGCGGCCTGTTCGCCGCCGACCAGTGTCCCGATCTGGACCGTGCCAAGCTGGGCAATCGCCGGCTGCTCGCCGCCATCCACGCCCTGGCCTGGTTCCGTACCCGGGACGCCCTCACCCGGGTCAACTACCGGGACATGGACACCGAGGAACTGGGCAGCGTCTACGAGAGCCTGCTGGAGCTGGTGCCCGTCGTGCGCGTGGAGGCTATGCCCTGGACCTTCGGCTTCCTCGGCGATCCGCGAGCCGACCAGGCCCCCGTGCAGAAAAAGGGCCGCGGCGGTGCCCGCAAGACCACCGGCAGCTACTATACGCCGGATAGCCTGGTGCAGGAGCTTATCCAGTCCGCCCTCGAGCCGGTCATCGAACGCAGCCTCGATCGACACCGGGACAGGCCCATGGCGGCCCTGCTGGCCCTCAGGATCGTCGATCCCGCCGCTGGCTCCGGCCACTTCCTGCTCGCCGCCGCCCGTCGCCTCGCCGCCGAGGTGGCCCGCTTGCAGGCCGGCGCCGACCAGCCCACGGAAAGCCACTACCGTCACGCCCTGCGCGAGGTGGTGGGCCACTGCATCTATGGGCTGGATCTGAACCCCCTGGCGGTGGAGCTGTGCAAGACCGCCCTGTGGCTGGAGACCGTCGAGCCCGGCAGGCCCCTGGGCTTTCTCGATGCCCACATCCGCTGCGGCAACGCCCTGATCGGGGTGCTCGACCCGGCCATCGTCGAGGGCGGCATCCCGGACGCGGCCTACAAGCCCTTGACCGGTGACGACAAGAAGACGGCCAGCCAGCTCAGGAAGGCCAACAAGGTGGCTCGCGAGGCGGGCGTCCAGGCGCTCGATCTCGGCGCCGCGATCGCCGAGCCGGCCTTGTGCGCCGTGGACCTCGCCCACATGCCCGAGGATACCCCAGAGGAGGTGGAGGAAAAGCGCACCGCCTGGGAGGCGGCCCGGGAGAGCTACGCCTGCCGGCACCAGCGTCAGCTGGCCGACCTCTATACCGCGGCCTTCTTCGCCTCCAAAGGGCCGAATACCGTCGAGGCCGTGCCCACCAGTGCCGATCTCTCCGACTGGCGCGCAGGCCGTACCGTTCGCCCCGCCGTGGCGCAGGTCGCGGAGCGCCTGGCCCGCGAGCACCGCTTCTTCCACTGGTACATCGAGTTCCCGGAGGTGTTCGATCAAGGCGGATTCGATTGCGTGCTGGGGAATCCGCCGTGGGAGCGCATCAAGCTCCAGGAAAAGGAGTTCTTCGCCAGCCGCACGCCGGAGATCGCCAACGCCGCCAACGCCGCGGCCCGCCGGCGACTCATCGAGGCCCTGAACGAGCCCGCGCCGGAGACGCCCGACGGCATCCGGGTGGCGATGCGCCGCCTCTATCGCGAGTTCCAGCGGGCCAAGCAGGCCGCCGAGGCGGCCAGCCAGTTCGTGCGCACCGGCGGGCGCTATCCATTGACAGGGAGAGGAGATGTCAATCTCTACGCCGTCTTCGCCGAGACCTTTCTGAGGCTCCTAGGTGAATCAGGGCGGGCCGGACTCATCTGCCCCACCGGCATCGCCACCGACGACTCCACCAAGGCCTTCTTCGAGCACCTCGCCGGCGGGCAACGGCTGGCGGGGCTATACGACTTCGAAAACCGTGAGGGCCTGTTTCCCGGCGTGCATCGCAGCTATAAGTTTGCCCTGCTCACCCTGGGGGAGGACTGCCCCGAGGCCGATTTCCTGTTCTTCGCCACCCGCACCGAGCACCTGCGCGACCCGCGCCGCCACTTCGCCCTCTCGGCGCACGACATCCACCTGCTCAACCCCAACACCCACACCTGCCCGGTGTTCCGAAGCCGCTTTGATGCCGAGCTCACCAAGAAGATCTACCGGCGCGTGCCGGTGCTCATCGACGAGTCCACGGGCGACAAAGGGAATCCGTGGGGCATCCGCTTTGCGCGATTGTTCGATATGTCCAACGACAGCGACCTGTTCCGCACCCGCGCCCAGCTTCTCGAGGCCGGTGCGAGGGCGGTCGGGCCCGAGTGGGTCCTACCCGATGGCGAGATCTACGTGCCGCTGTACGAGGCCAAGATGGTCCATCAGTTCGACCACCGCTGGGCTGAATACGAGGAAGACGGGAAGACCACCCGCGACCTCACCGGCACCGACCACGCCGACCCCACCCGCACCGCCCGGCCCCGCTACTGGGTGCCCCGGGCTGAGGTGGAACAGCGCCTCACGGCCCGGGGTTGGGATCGCGGGTGGCTGCTGGGCTGGCGCGACATCTGCCGGTCCACCGACGAGCGCACCGTCATCGCCGGCGTGGTGCCGCGGGTGGGGGTGGGGAACAACTTGCCTTTGATGTTTCCAGGTGACCAATACGAGCCGCTATTGTCGGCCGCGTTGATCGCAAACCTGTCAAGCATTACCTTTGATTTCGTCGCTCGGCACAAAGTCGGTGGTACACACCTCAATTTCTTCATCATAAAGCAGTTGCCAGTGCTGCCGCCGGACGCCTATACCCAAACCGATCTCGACTTCATCATCCCCCGCGTCCTCGAACTCACCTACACCGCGGAGGATTTGCGCCCCTGGGCCGAGGATCTGGGCCATTCGGGCGACCCCTTCCCCTGGGACCCCGGCCGCCGCCGCCAGCTCCGCGCCGAGCTGGATGCGTACTACGCCCGCCTCTACGGTCTCACCCGCATTGATCTGCGCTACATCCTCGACCCCAGTGATGTCGAGGGACCCGACTACCCCTCCGAGACCTTCCGCGTGCTCAAGGACAAGGAGATCCGCGAGTTCGGCGACTACCGCACCCGTAACCTGGTGCTGGACGCCTGGGACCGGCTGGAACAGGGGGGTCTGCGATGACCACCTGCCGCGCCCGCAGGCGATCCCAGGGCCGGGATGAGGGCCGGTCCGATCGACCCTGGTTGCGGGAGGCGCCCTCGCGGCGGGCACCTTCGCGCGGCGGCACTGGGCGTCGATCGACCGGCCTGGCGCGGATTGTCTGCCTGGATCCGGAGCCAAGGCGATAGAATGGCGGTGATTCGCGATCAAACCATGCACGAGCGGCTTCAGGGGCGATCCATGTTCAATTTCTTCAATATCAAGAACTTCAAGAGCTATCGGGATGCGACCCTCTACCTGTCGCCGCTGAGCCTGCTTGTGGGGGCCAATGCCTCCGGAAAGAGCAACGCCATCGAGGCGATCCGCATCCTCGCCTGGCTGGCCCGGGGGCAGCACCTGGAGACCATCACCTCATCCGTGCAGGGATCCGATGTCGGGGTCCGGGGCAGGGTGCAGGATCTACTGTATGACGGGGCACAGAGCTTCGAGATCGGTTGCGCCGTCGCAGACATGGAGGGCTGGGACCGGCTTCGGCTGGAGATCGGCGTCCGGGAAGAGGGCCTGCGCATCGTATACGAGGCGATAGAGCGCTCCGATGGCAAGTTCCCCCTGTACCGGGTGGCCAGCCCCGCGTCGGGCCTGAGCCATGATCTGAGCGTCGAGTACAACAACTTCGCCCGTGGGGGCAAGAAGCCACGGGTCGCCTGTTCGGATCAGTCGGCCGTTTTCAGCCAGCTCGAGAGCTCGGCCCGCTTCCAGGCGGGCCACATGAAGGCCCAGGAGACCATTCCCCGCATTACCGGCCGTTACCGCGAGCTGCTGGCCAACACGCTGTTCCTCGATCCGCGCCCCTCGGCCATGCGCGACTACAGCTTCAAGACCGAGAGGCGCCTCAAGGACGATGGGGCCAACCTGTCGGCGGTCGTTTTCAACCTGTGTCAGGACCCGGCCATCAAACAGCGCCTGATCGGTTTCGTCGCCAGTCTGCCGGAGCAGGACATCAAGGAGATCGGCTTCATCGAAACGCCCCGCGCCGAGGTGATGCTCAAGCTGGTCGAGAGTTTTGGCGGCCAGGACCGGGAGGTGGAGGCGCCATTGCTGTCCGATGGTACTCTGCGCGTCCTGTCTGTCGCGGCGGCCTTGCTTTCGGCGCCGTCCGGCGCTCTGGTGGTGGTGGAAGAGATCGACAACGGTGTCCACCCCAGCCGGGCCGGGGCCTTGCTCGAACACATCCAGAGAGTGGCCGCCGAACGCGGGCTCGCGGTACTGCTCACCAGCCACAACCCGGCGCTGCTCGATGCCCTGCCCGATGCGGCCATCCCCCAGGTGCTGTTCTGTTATCGCGATCCCCGGGTGGGAGACAGTCGCCTGGTCCGGCTCCAGGATCTCGCCGATCTTCCCGAGCTCATCGCCCAGGGAAGCCAGGGGCACCTGATGACCATCGGCATGCTGGAGCGCTTCATCAAATTCCGCCCCCGGGGTGACGAAAAGCGGCAAAAGGCCATGGCCTGGCTGGAGGGGCTGAAGGCCGAGGGTGGTCGATGACCATCTGCCTGGTGGACACCTCCATCTTCTGCAACCTGTTGGAGGTCCCCGGTCGTTGTCAGCACAAGCAGGGCGTGCTCTTGCAATTGGAGGACAAGATCAAGGCCGGGTGGAATTTGCTCCTGCCGGTGGCCGCCATCGTCGAAACCGGCAATCACATCGCCCACGGCGCCGATGGCGCACTTCGAAGAAGAGCGGCGCAGCGGTTCATAGACCAGGTTCGCCAGGCCTTGAACGGCGAGGCCCCCTGGGTGGTCACGCCGATACCCGATGCCCCGTCCTGGCGGACATGGCTGAACGACTTCCCCGACAGCGCCATGCGTGGTCTCGGTTTCGCCGATCTCACCATTATCAAGGAATATGAACGGCAATGCGTCCTCTTCCCGGCCCGGCGGGTGCTGGTATGGTCCTTGGATGGCCACCTGAGGGCCTATGACCGGCGGCCCCCGCCGGGCGGGATGATGGGTAGACAATCGTAACTCATTGATCGGCACAAAAATGTGTGTGGATAATCTGATGGACGGCTCTGTGGACAGCCTGCTGGACAACTCTTCTATGCCGGGCGCGTCGTCCACATCGACGAGGCCCCCTGCAGGTAAACGTCTGACCCTATAGGACGAGGTCCTCAGTTTTGAGATGGTGCGGCAGGAGGGCACGCAGGGCCTCGGGGGCCCTGGCGGTGGGCAGCTTCTCGAACAGGTAGCCGAGGTAGGCGCGCGGCTCCAGGCCGCAGGCCTTGGCGGTCTCGATCAGGGTATACAGCGTGGCACTGGCAGCGGCGCCGCGGGGGCTGCCGGAGAACAGAAAGTTCTTCCTGCCGATCACGAACGGGCGGATGGCGTTCTCGGCTGGGTTGTTGTGTGTGCCTTGCAAAGGCACGGTTGATTCGTCGGTGGAAATCCGACCCGGCCAACTCTCGCTCCGGCCGGAAGTACAAGGAGCGGCCCAGGAGGTAACTAATGGGCTGAAGCACTTCTTGAAAAGGCCTCGAAGGAGGTCAGCGGGCTCCGCGGCCGCAACGTGAGTGAACACTGAGCAGGCCTCGAAATGCCGTTGTGGAAGCCGACTCGCCACATTAACGAGGAAGGCCGACGTCGTCGGAGAAGCGAACGTGATATGCATCCGACGGTTCCACCGGGGTAGTGGTGGCAGCACGTGGAGTATCGATCAACTGTGCAACAAGGGAAGTCCGTATCGGTGAAGGGTCGGCAACCTGGAAACGACGATCCCGTGAGGGATGGAGTCGGCCGTGCGGATGGCGGATGGCGGATGGGGGCGCAAGAGCGATGAGACCGGGTAATGCCGGTGGAGCCCTTGTTGGCCTTTACCCGCTTCCATGCGCGTCGCACGTTCGCACTGTCCAGGACCCGCGCCATCAACTCCTCGTGCAAGACTGGCTGCGTGAGACCACGCCGCGACGCATCTCCCCCGGTCGGGTTCGGCGATGGTGGCGAGTGACTCACGGCTCCTCCTTGGTTTCTCATGTTCGGCCCTTCACCGTCGTGGGCTCCACCCACGGCCGGCTACTATGGCCTCTGC
>Ga0114931_10005726_pt1 | contig 15372 bp, 14 predicted proteins | sample 2SBtaG_FD_89579 | JGI IMG/M metagenome (GOLD analysis project Ga0114931, IMG submission 89579) | Deep subsurface microbial communities from Kolumbo volcano to uncover new lineages of life (NeLLi) - 2SBTROV14_V59a metaG | ecosystem: Environmental > Aquatic > Marine > Volcanic | place: Kolumbo...
CGACAGGGCGGAGAGCTCCGCGCGCGTATCTGCCGAGAGCGTGATCTCGGCGGCGGCCAGCGACGGCTCGAGCTGCTCGACGTTGCGGGCGCCGATGATGGGCGCGGTCACGCCGGGGTGGCTTCGAACCCACGCGACCGCCAGCGTCGCGGGGTGCACGTCCCGCTCGCGGGCGTAGGCGGTGAGCGCGTCGGCGACGCGCAGGTAGCGTTCCCCGCCGTAGCGCGACGCGTACATGCGGTTGTCGATGAGGCGGCCTCCCTCGGGCCTCCGGTCGGTACCGTACTTGCCGGTCAGCAGGCCGCCGCCGAGCGGGCTGTAGGGCACCACCGCCAGTTGCTCGGCCTGCGCCATCGGCAGGATCTCCACCTCGACCTGGCGCTTCACGAGGCTGTACATCGGCTGCACGACCTCGAACCGGGCCAGATGCTCGCGCGCGCTGACGCCGAGCGCCTTCTCGATCTGCCAGGCGGCCCAGTTGCTGACGGCGGGGTAGAGGATGAGCCCGCGCTGCACGAGCTGATCGAGGGCGCGCACGGTCTCGTCGATCGGCGTCAGGGGGTCGAACTGGTGGACGTAGTAGACGTCGAGCCGGTCGGTCTGGAGACGCTGCAGGCTCGCCTCCACGGCACGAACCAGATTGCGCCGGGACAGGCCCCGGTCGTTGGGATCGTCGCTCATACGGCCGAAGCCCTTGCTCGCGATCACCAGCTCGTCGCGGTGACCTTGTATGAGCTCGCCCAGGATGGCCTCGGAGCGGCCGCGCCCGTAGACGTTGGCGGTGTCGAAGAAGTTGATGCCGGCGTCGAGGCAGCGGCCGAACAGCCGCGCGGACTCCGCCTCGTCGGCGGGGCCGCCGAAGGACATGGTGCCGAAGCACAGCGAGGAGACCTGTACGCCGGTGCGGCCGAAGGTGCGGAATTCCATGGGGCCCCTTTCGTACTCGGGACGGCGCGTGAGCGCGATCGGTGCTGGCAGCGCTCAGCATAGCGGCCCAACGGGGAAGGCGCCGCCGTTTGGGGTCGGGCGGCGCGGTGTGGCATGCTGCCAGGTGAATCCAGGCGTCCGTTCTGCAGCGACTCCACGACGCCGGCACGTTGTGCCGGTGTGCGCCTGAGCGGGGGGCGCGCTCACGCGCCACGGCCGTGCCGCCGCAGCACCGAGAGTGCCGCGTGGAAGCCGGCCATGCCGTGGACGCCGCCGCCCGGGGGCGTGGCGGCCGAGCACAGGAACAGCCGGGGGTCGGGCGTGGCGTACGGGTCGCGGCGCAGCACGGGGCGCGCGAAGGTCTGCCGGAGATCGAGGCGCCCGCCGTTGATGTCGCCCCCCACGAAGTTCGGGTTGTAGGCCTCCAGCTCCGGAGCCGTGGTCGTGGCGCGCGCGAGCACGCGCGACCGGAAACCCGGCGCGAAGCGTTCGAGCTGCTCTTCGACACGGTCGGTCATGGCGACGCCGGAGCCGTGAGGAACGTGACAGTAGGCCCACAGCGTGTGGTGTCCCGGCGGGGCGCGGGTGGCGTCGAAGAGGCTGGGCTGGACGACCAGGACGAAGGGGCGTTCGGGCGCCCGGCCGCGGGCGACGGCCCGCTCCGCGGCGACGATCTCGTCCAGCGACCCACCCAGGTGCACGGTCCCGGCTCCACGGCAGGCGTCGGCCTGCCACGGCACGGGAGCGTCCAGCGCGTAGTCGATCTTGAACGCGCCGGGACCGTAGCGGTAGCGGCGGAGCCGCCGGCGGTAGCCGTCGGGGAGGCGGTCGCCGGCCACGCGCAGCGCCTCGCGGGGCGTTAGATCGAGCAGGACCGCGCGGGAGGCGGGCAGCGCATCCACATCGTCCACGCGCTGGCCGGTCACGATCTCGCCGCCCCGGGAACGGATCTCGGCGGCGAGCGCATCCGCGATCGCCTGCGACCCGCCCCGGGCCAGCGGCCACCCCACGGCGTGGCCCGCCGCGGCCAGGACCAGGGCGGGCGCGTTGCTCACGGGCGCTTCGAGGGGCAACATGCCGTGGGCGGCGATGCCTGCCCAGAGGGCGCGGGCGGGCTCGTCGCGGAAGAGCGCACGCGCCGTCGCGCCGGCCGGGAGGAATGCGCGGGCGCCGAAGCGTACGTAGCCGACGGGATCGCGCGGCCAGCGCAGCGGCGGCCCCAGCACGGCCGGGGCCAGCCCGTCCCAGCTCTCGGCCAGCGGCGCGACGAGCGCTCCGTAGGCCGCGCCATCGCGCCCGAGCCCTGCGGCGGTGGCGGCCAGGTCGCGGCGGAGCACCACGGCGCGGCCGCCGTCGAGCGGGTGGGCGAGCGGCGTGGTCGGATGCACCCAGCGCAGGCCGTGACGCTCGAGCCCCAGCGACCTCAGCGCAGGCGAGCCCACGGCCAGCGGGTGGACGGCCGAGCACACGTCGTGGGCGAAGCCCTCCAGGGTCAGTGCGGCGGTGCGGGTGCCGCCCCCGATGCGGTGGTGGGCCTCGAGCACCAGCACGCGCCACCCCGCACGCGCCAGCACCGCCGCGGCGGTGAGGCCGTTGGGTCCGGACCCCACGACCACGGCGTCGAAACGCGGCGGTCGACTCGCTGCGGCGTCGCTCGCGTGCCGCGGGCCCAGGGCGCTCACGGCCCCTCGCTCGCCTCCCAGTGGAGCGTCGGCCCGTCGCGACGCACCGCATGCGCCCCGACGATGTGGCTGAAGTAGACGCGCGCACCCTCACGCGCGGCGCGCTCCATCAACGCCGTCTTGCTCGCGCGCATCGCGTCGGCGTCGACCCACACCACGTCGAGGGCGGGGTCGCGGAACTCGAGGGGGTGGTGGTAGAGGTCGCCGGCCACGTACACCACGTCGTCGCCGAGCTGGGCGCGTGCCAGCAGGTGCCCGGGCGACTCGCCGGGTGCGGCGACCAGGCTCAGCCCGTCACCGAGATCGAGATCGGCCGGCGCGTTCTTCGCGGGATCGCGCTGGGTGGTATCGGTCTGGGTGGGATCGCTGTGGGTGGGACCGTGCTCGGTCGGGCCGCGCTCGGCGGATCCGGCCGCCTCTCCGCCGCCGGCGGCGCGCGCCGCGATGGAGCTCGGGACGCCGCCCTCCACGAGGGTCAGCAATCCGGCGTGTTCGACGGTGAGCAGATCCTCGCGCGCCATGGCCGCGAAGGCCTCCGGGTCCCACTCGGCGCGCCCGAGGAGGTGCCGTGCGCGCGGGAACGCGGGCGCCTGCTCCGGCCCGACGCCGACGGCCAGCGCGCCCAGGTGATCGAAGTGGGCGTGCGTGATGATCACGTCCGTGACGTCCGAGGGGTCGATGCCGGCGGCGCGGAGCTGCTCGAGCAGGGGAGGCGGCGGGGCGTACCCCGGCAGGAGGTAGGTCGCGGGCGTCGACGCCGGGTCGTAGCTCGGGGCATCGATGAGCACCGAGCGGCCGGGCAGGGCGAGGTGGTAGGCGAGGACCGGCAGGGCCACCACGTCCGCCGCCGGGTGGTCGTCGGCCAGGTCGTACGGCTGCCGGAGGTCGAACCGGAGCCGGGCGATCTCGAACGGTGTGACCCGGACGTGCTGCATGGCGCCTCCCGTGGTCGCATGATACGGGTCATCGGGGAGCGCCCGATCGGCGGGGACGCTGGTGGTTCGACGACGCCACCGCCCGCTCGGGGTAGCGCTCGCCCGCGGCGGCGCCCATCGGCACCGCGCCGTCGAGCTGGTCGGTCTCCTCCTCGGTGAGGGTCGGCTCGGCCTCCGCGACGTTCTCTTCGAGGTGGCCGCAGTGCTCGGTGCCGGGCGCCGCCTCGGACATGCCCGGATCGCGCACCTTGCCCGCCTCTACCAGCTCCTTCATGGCGCCGACGGTGTCCTCGATGGGGACGTCGGGGGCCACGCGGTGCTGGTAGTAGAGATCGATGGTGTCGACGCCGAGGCGCTTCAGCGAGGCGTCGCACGCCTGGCGAACGTACTCGGGAAGGCCGTTGATGCCCACGAACGAGCCGTCTTCGCGGCGTTCGTTGCCGAACTTGGTCGCGATCACGACCTCGTCACGGCGGCCCTTCAGGGAGCGGCCCACCAGCTTCTCGTTCGTGAACGGGCCGTACATGTCGGCGGTGTCGAAGAGGTCGACATCGAGCTCGATGGCGCGGTGGATGGTGAAGATCGACTCGCTATCGGTGCCGCCGGCGTAGAACCCGCTCAAGCACATGCGGCCCAGTTCCAGATCGCTGGCCCTGGTGCTGGCCGCGTTCACCGGCATCTCGGTCGGTAACCGCCACTACGCCCAGCCCCTGCTCGACACGCTGGGTCGCAGCCTCGGTCTCGCGGGAGGGTCGTGGGACGGGTGATGAGCGGATCGCTCCTCGGCGTGCTGCTGGCCTGGGTCGTCGCGGGAGTAGTCTCCGACGCTTGGGGTGGCGCGCGCCGTTCGCCATCGCCGCCGGCCTCGGCCAGCCGCTGCAGCCCACGCTCGAACGCCTCGCGGATGCCCGGCGTCAACATGGCGTGCGCCTCGGTCCTGCGCGCGCCCTCCACCAGCCGGTCGCGCAGCGCGTCACCCGCCTCGCCCGCCTCGAGCAGCACGATGCCGGGGTTCGTGCAGAACTGACCGACGCCCAGGGTGAACGAGGCCAGCAGGGCGTCCGCGATCGGTCCCGGGCGCCGGCGCGTCGCCAGCGGCAGCACGAACACCGGGTTGACGCTGCTCATCTCGGCGTACACCGGGATCGGGTCGGGCCGCTCGGCCGCGAGCCGCATCAGGGCCTGGCCGCCGGCGCGCGAGCCCGTGAACCCCACGGCGCGCACGAGCGGGTGCCGCACCAGCTCCCGGCCCACCTCGTAACCGTCGTCGAACAGCAGCGAGAACACGCCGTCGGGCATGCCCTGCTCGCGCGCCGCGGCGCGGACGGCGCGCGCCACCAGCTCGGAGGTGCCGGGGTGGGCGGGGTGCGCCTTGACGACGACCGGGCATCCCGCGGCGAGGGCGGAGGCGGTGTCGCCCCCGGCCACCGAGAACGCCAGCGGGAAGTTGCTGGCGCCGAACACCGCGACCGGCCCGAGGGGGCGGCGCAGGGAACGCACGTCGGGCTTGGGAGCGGGTGTGCGGCCGGGATCGCCGGCGTCGATGCGGACGTCCTGCCAGGTGCCCTCGTCGAGCAGCGTCGCGAAGAGCCGGAGCTGATTGGCGGTGCGGCCCAGCTCCCCGGTGAGACGGGCGGTGCCCAGCGCGGTCTCGCGGTCGGCGCGCGCGATGATGCTCTCGCCACGGGTCTCGAGCTCGGCCGCGATCGCGCGCATGAATGCGGCGCGCTCCGCCGGCGGGGTCGCGGCGTAGGCGCCGAAGGCGTGGTCGGCGGCGACCGCGGCGCGCTCCAGATCGGCCGCACGCGTGGGGTGGAAGGCGGGCTCGAGGCGCTCCCCGGTCCGCGCGTCGTCGGCGTGGAAGGTCCGCTCTCCGGGCTGGGCGGTGGCGAGTCCGATGAGGGTGAGGCCCTTGAGGGTGCCCGGCATCAGGCGGCGTCCTGCAGGGTGGGGCGGCTTGCGAGGGCGAGGGCGAGGGTGCGTTCGGCGTGGTCGCGTTCGTCGCCGGCGAGTTCGAGGCGCGGTGGGCGGACGCGGGCGTTGCCGTGCCCGACGCGTTCCTGTGCGAGTTTGATGAGCTGGACGAACTTCGGCACGGTGTCGAGCCGGAGGAGCGGCAGGAACCACCGGTAGAGCGCCTGCGCTTCTTCGGTGCGTCCCTGGCGCGCGAGCTCGAAAAGGCGTACGGATTCGTGGGGGAAGGCGTTGACGAGGCCGGCGATCCAGCCGGTGGCCCCGGCGCCGACGCCTTCGACGATGGCGTCGGCGACGCCGACGAGGATCTCGAGACGGTCGCCGGTCAGCGCGCGCAGCGCGGTCACGCGCCGTACGTCGGTGCTGGATTCCTCGACGGCGGCGAGGTTGGGGTGTTCTTCGGCGAGCTCGGCGATCTGTTCGGGGGTGAAGTCGGTGGTGTAGGCGACCGGGTTGTTGTAGAGCATGCAGGGGAGTTCGGTGGCGGTGAGGACGGCGGCGACGTGGGCTTTCATCTCGCGCCAGTCGGTGCTGTAGACGTAGGGGGGGAGGACCATGAGGGCGTGGGCGCCGTCGGCTTCGACGGCTTTGGCGTAGCGCACGGCTTCGGTGGTGGCGAGGGCGGCGACGCCGGGGATGATGGGTGCGTGTCCGTCGAGGGTGGTGAGGAGGGTGCGTACTATGGCGCGTTTCTCGTCGAAGGCGAGGGTGGCGGCTTCGCCGAGGGAGCCGCCGGGGACGATGCCGGTGCAGCCGGCGTCGATCATCCAGCGGGCGTGCTCGGCGAGGGTTGCGTGGTCGACGGCGAGGTTCGCGTCGAAGGGGGTGGTGATGGCGGGCAGGACGCCGCGCCAATCGACGCGGTCGTTCGAGGCTCCAGGGCGCAGAAGCGGGGAACTCGACACCGTGGTGGGCGTCTGCGGGGGGCTCGCTGGCATGCGCGATCTCCTTTCGAGCTGGACGGCAGGACGCCTGCCCGTGGGGCGCGCGGTGTCCCTGTTCCCCCGCGCGCCTTCGGCGTCGCTCGGGGTGGTCTGTCAACGGTAGACTATGGCCCGCGTCCTGGATGCATCAAGGCCGCGCGGCGCGGGCGCATGCCGAGATCGCGCATCGCCAGGGGTGTAGCCGGTCGACTACCGAGCGGAGGGACGCCCATGGACCTCCAACGCGTGCACGTCGTCGATTCCCATACGGCAGGGGAGCCCACCCGCGTCGTGATCGGCGGCGGCCCCGAGCTGGGCGGTGGCACCATGGCGGAGCGCCTCGAGCGCTTCCGCCGCGACCACGACGCTTTCCGCTCCGCCGTCGTCAACGAGCCGCGTGGCTCCGACGTGCTGGTGGGAGCCTTGCTGCAGGCGCCGGAGGATCCCGCGGCGACCGCCGGCGTCCTCTTCTTCAACAACGTGGGCACGCTGGGCATGTGCGGGCACGGCACCATCGGGCTCGTGCGCACCCTGCACTACCTCGGCCGCATCGGGCCCGGCCGGCATCGCATCGAGACGCCGGTCGGCACGGTGGAGGCGGAGCTGATGGACGACGGCCGGGTGTGCGTGCGCAACATGCCCGCCTACCGCCACCGCAAGGCGGTGCGCGTGGAGGTGCCGGGGCACGGGGCCGTCACCGGAGACGTGGCGTGGGGCGGCAACTGGTTCTTCCTCATCGACGACCACGGGCAGGCCGTCGGGCAGACGAACATCGAGGCGCTGGCGGCCTACGCGGGGGCGCTGCGTGACGCGCTGGCGGGCGCCGGCGTGACCGGGGCCGACGGCGCCGAGATCGATCACATCGAGCTGTTCGCTGCCCCGGACGCGCCGGAGCTCGCCGACAGCCGCAGCTTCGTGCTCTGCCCCGGCGGCGCCTACGACCGCTCGCCGTGCGGCACCGGCACCAGCGCCAAGCTCGCCTGCCTGCACGCCGACGGCCGCCTCCGACCCGGCGCGGCCTGGCGGCAGGAGAGCGTGATCGGCAGCCGCTTCGAGGCCCGCTACGAGCTCGACGACGACGATCGCGTCGTCCCCACCATCACGGGCGAGGCGTTCATCACGGCCGAGGCCACATTGCTGTTCGACGCGCGCGACCCGTTCCGGGAGGGCATCCGGTGAGCCGGCACGTGGTCGTCGTGGGAGCCGGCGTGATCGGGCTGTTCGGCGCGCTGCACGCACGCCGTAGGGGGTTCGAGGTGACCGTGGTCGACCGCGAAGGCCCCGAGCGCACCACCACCTCCTACGGCAACGCCGGGCTGGTGGTGCCGAGCCACCTGGTCCCACTCGCCCAGCCCGGGGCCGTGGCGCAGGGGTTGCGGTGGATGTTCGATCCGGAGAGCCCGTTCTACGTGCGTCCCACGCTCGACCCCGAGCTGCTGGCGTGGGGATGGCGCTTCTGGCGCGCTTCGACACCGGAACGAGCGCGCCGGGCGGGGCCACTGCTCTCCTCCACGGCTTCGGGCCCGACGACGGCGGGCGCCTTCCAGGCTCCGGCAGGCGAGGGCGGGAGCGTGTCGATCCCGGCGGACGAGGTGGTGCTGGCCGCCGGAGTGTGGACGCAGGGGCTGGCCCGGGCGCTGGGCCTGCGTCTGCCCCTGCGCGCCGGCAAGGGGTACAGCGTCACGCTCGCGGACCCGCCGCAGCGCCCGTCCACCCCGGCCCTGTTGTCCGAGGGACGGGTGGCCATCACGCCGCTCGCGCGCGGCGTGCGCTTCGGCGGCACCATGGAGATCACGGGGGCGCGGGAAGGGGTCAGCGCCAGCCGCGTGCGCGGCATCGCACGGTCCGTGGTGCGTGCCTTCCCCGCCTTCACGCCCGAGGCGATCACGCAGGCGCCGGTGTGGTACAGGTTCCGGCCCTGCAGCCCGGACGGGCTCCCCTACCTGGGACGGACGCGACGCGTCGGCAACGTGATCGTCGCCACCGGGCACGCCATGATGGGGGTGTCGCTGGCACCCGTGACCGGTCGCCTCGTGGGGGAGCTGCTCTCGGGGGAGCGCCCGAGCCTGCCGCTCGAGGCGCTCAGCCCGGACCGCTACGCCTGAAGACGGAGCGCCGCCGGCGTGGCCGTCGCCGACGCGCGGCGCCCGGCCGCACCGCAACCCGAAGGGAGAGCCACGTGAGCAAGGTACGTTGGGGCATCCTCAGCACGGCGAACATCGCCGTGAGCAAGGTGATCCCCGCACTGCAGAAGAGCGAGCTCATCGAGGTGAGCGCCATCGCCTCCCGCGACCTCGAGCGGGCGCAGGAGGCGGCCGGGAAGCTCCGCATCCCACACGCCTACGGCAGCTACGAGGAGCTGCTCGCCTCGCCCGAGGTGGACGTGGTGTACAACCCGCTCCCCAACCATCTCCACGTGCCCTGGTCGATCCAGGCGATCGAAGCCGGCAAGCATGTGTTTTGCGAGAAGCCCGTCGGGTTGAGCGCCGAGGAGGGTGAACGGCTCCTGGAGGCGGCGCGCGCGCGCCCGGAGCTGAAGGTGATGGAGGCATTCATGTACCGCTTCCACCCGCAGTGGCGCGATGTGAAGGGCATCGTCGACGAGGGCGGCATCGGTGAGCTGCGCACCATCCAGTCGTTCTTCTCGTACTTCAAGCTGGACCCCGACAACATCCGCAACATGCGCGGCATCGGCGGCGGCGGGCTGATGGACATCGGTTGCTACAACATCTCGCTGTCGCGCTTCGTGTTCGGTTCCTAGCCAAGGCGCGTGGTCTCGACCGTCGAGTTCGACCCCGACCTCGGCATCGACCGCCTGTCCTCGGCGATCCTCGACTTCGGCGGCGGCACCTCGACGTTCACCTGCAGCACGCAGCTGGCGCCCTACCAGGCGGTGCACGTCTTCGGCACGAAGGGGCGCGTCAGCCTGGAGATCCCCTTCAACGCACCGCAGGACGGCCCCACGCGGCTCTGGCACCAGCGCGACGGCGAGACCGTCGAGCGCGTGTTCGACCGCGTGGACCAGTACACCTTGCAGGGCGATGCCCTGTCCCGGGCGGTCCTCGACGGCACCCCGGTGCCCACGCCGCTCGAGGACGCGGTGGCGAACATGCGCGTCATCGAGGCGGTGTTCGGCAGTGGGCGGTCGGACGGGTGGGTGGACGTGACGCCCGCCTGACGGTCGGGGCCGCGTCCGGCGTGCCGGGCCGCGGGCCCGACCGGTGTTAGCATCGACGACGGAAATGAAAGCGTATGCACCGGTCGCGCAGGGAACGGCGAGGCGCAAGGCCCGCGCCGGTTCGCTCCCCGACGCGGCCGGCGCATGCGTCGTGGGGGAGTCGACCGCGCACACGAGCTGAGCGCCAACGGGAAGAGGAAAGGCATGGGCGAAGCGCCCGCGCATACGACCAGGAGCACGGAGACGGGTGCGCCGACGCGCTCGTCGCCCGCCGATACCGCGGAGGACGAGTCGCCGATCGATCGAAGCGCCCGAAGCGCTGCCGCCGACGTCGTGGCGCCGCCGGGCGTCAGTCTGCGTCTCACGCTCTATGCCGTGCTGGTGGGCCTCGTCGCCGGCCTGGGCGCGGTCGCCTTCCGCGGGCTCATCGCCCTGTTCCACAACCTGTTCTTCTACGGTCGGATCAGTGCCGTCTACGACACATTGGAGCATGCCGGAGGTAGCCCCTGGGGCGTCGCCATCATCGCAGTTCCCGTCGTGGGCGCGCTCCTCGTGGCGTTCCTGGTCAGGACGTTCGCGCCGGAAGCGAAGGGGCACGGCGTCCCCGAGGTGATCGACGCCATCTACTACAACGGCGGGAAGATCCGCCCGGTGGTCGCGGTCATCAAGTCGCTGGCGTCCTCGATCTCCATCGGATCGGGCGGTTCGGTCGGCCGCGAGGGCCCGATCATCCAGATCGGCGCGACCTTCGGGTCGGTGCTCGCCCAGTGGGCGCACCTGCCCGAGTGGAAGCGGCTGACGCTGCTGGCCTGCGGGGCGGGAGCCGGCATCGCTGCGACCTTCAACACCCCGATCGGGGGCATCCTGTTCGCCGTGGAGATCATGCTGGTCGAGGTCAGCGCGCGCAGCCTGGTTCCCGTGATGATCGCGACCGGGGCCGCCAGCTTCGTCGGGCGGCTCTTCTTCGGCGCCGACGCCTCGTTCCTGATCCCGTCGCTCACCCTGAACCCGGTCACCACCACCTCGCTGCCCGTGTACGGCGCCTACGCCGCGCTGGGCGTGCTGATGGGGTTGCTCGCCGTCGTCTACACCCGCTCGATCTACGCCTTCGAAGACCTGTTCGACCGCATCCCCGGGAGCTACTACCTGCGCCACGCCTTCGGCATGGCGCTCGTGGGCGTCACGATGTACCTGATCTACAGGACGCTGGGGCACTACTACATCCAGGGGGTCGGCTACGCCACCATCCAGGACATCCTGAATGGCGCCCTCACCACCACCTGGATCCTGCTCCTGCTGGTGGTGTCGAAGCTCCTGGCGGTGTCGCTGACGCTCGGGTCCGGGGCTTCGGGCGGCATCTTCTCGCCCGCCTTGTTCATGGGTGCGACGCTGGGAGCCGGCCTGGTGCAGCTGGGGCACGCAGCCTTCCCCGAGCTGCTCGTCAGTCTGGCGGGCGGCGCCGTCATCGGCATGGCGTGCATGGTGGCCGCCAGTACCGGCGCGGCCGTCACCGCGGTCGTGATGATCTTCGAGATGACGCGCGACTACAACGTCATCATCCCGCTGATCATCGCCGTGTCCCTGGCCTACGCCATCCGCCGCTGGCTGCTGGCCGACAGCATCTACACGCTCAAATTGACGCGGCGGGGGCGCGTGATCCCGGCCTCGATCCAGAGCAACCTCTACCTGATGCGCAACGCGCTGGAGCTGATCCAGGCGCCGTTCCTGCGGCTCGACGCGAGCAGCCGGCTGGAGGCGCTGCGGCACCAGGTGCACTTCGGTCAGCCGGTGCCGCACGTGGTGCTCGTCCGCAAGGAGAAGATCGTCGGGATCGTCACCGCCGACACGCTCCGCTCCCGGTTGCGCAACGGTGTCGGGACCGGGTCGGTGCCGCTCTCCGACCTCGCCGACGGCCACTACTCGGTGCTGGAGGACACGACCCAGGTCGTCGACCTGATCGGTCGGCTACGGACCGAGGCCAGTCGCGTCGCGGTGCTCATACACGGCGACACCGACCCCGTCGACCCCAGCTCGGTGGTGGGCATCGTGTCCTGGGGGGACGTCATGCAGAACGCGAACCTGCCGGTCAACCTCAACCGCATGCTCGAGCGTTGACGCCGGTCGGGCGGGGCCAGGGCCGGTAGATCAGCGCGCGGGAGTTGCCCGTGTCGGCCACCATCAGCATGCCGTCGAAGGCCTGGACGCCTTGAGGGTCCGAGAGCGTGTCGGCGGCGGGGGCCAGCAGGAGGAGGTCCCCGGCCAGAACGATCGGCAGGAGCCGCAAATGCGGGCGGGGATGCAGTCGCGCATCCGGTCGCGCATCCGGTCGCGGGTGGTGGCGCGGCAGCGGCATGGCGTTCCTCCCTCGGGCACGTGCGCCATGGTCCGTTGCGTCGATGGCAGCACCGGCTCCCGCCTCCGGCCGGGACGCTCTTCTCAGCGGCGGGTCACCTGGACCCGCTAGGGTGGGCCCACGCCGGCGGGGCGCCGGGGGAAGGATCGCGAGCGCGAGAGGAGCGGTCGAGCGACATGGACCAGGCACGGAAGGTCGACCTCTACAGTCAGGACTTCAAGCGGGACGCCTACCGTACCTTCGCGGCGCTTCGCGAGCGCGAACCGGTCCTGCACCAGCTAACGCTCGACGCCAGCAGCGAGGGCTGGTTCGTGAGCCGCTACGCGGACGTCGAGGCGGCTCTGCGTGACGACAGGCGCCTGGTGCGCGATCCCGCGCTGGCCGGCGTGACGTTCCCGACATCTCCGCTCGACGAGCTGTTGAACAGCCACATGCTCACGCGCGACGGTGAGGACCACCGGCGCCTGCGCACGCTGGTCCAGCAGGCCTTCACGCCCCGACGCGTGGCGGCGCTGCGCCCGCGCGTCCAGGCGCTGGCCGACGCCCTGATCGACGACGTGGCCGCGTGCGGCGGCATGGACCTGATCGGCGCCTTCGCCTTCCCGCTGCCGACCTCGGTGATCCTGGAGATGCTGGGCGTCCCCGTGGCCGACCGCGACCGCTTCCGGGCCTGGTCCAACGCGCTGATCACCCCCGTGCTGGACGCCGCCAGCGGGCGGGAGGCGATGGACTGGCTCACGCAGTTCGCCGACTACCTGCGTGGACTGTTCGAGATTCGCCGCCGCGACCCGCAGGACGATCTCCTGAGCGCGTTGCTGGCCGCCGAGGAGGCCGGCGACAGGCTCAGCGAGAGCGAGCTGTCCAGCACCATGGTGCTCTTGATCGTGGCCGGCCACGAGACCACCGTCAACCTCATCGCCAACAGTGTCCTCGCGCTGCACCGCAACCCCGGGCAACGCGCCCGGCTGGAGGAAGCGCTGGCCGCCGGCGACCGGCAGGCCATGCCACGCGCCGTGGAGGAGCTGCTGCGCTACGACGGCTCCGTGGAGCGCGCCCTGGTGCGATGGGCCGCGGAGGACATCGAGATCGCCGGCCGTCGCATCCCTCGCGGGGACGGCGTCATCCTCATCCTTGGCTCTGCCAACCACGACCCGGAGCGCTTCGACGCGCCCGAGCGCCTCGACCTGGAGCGCGTGACGAACCCCCATCTCGGGTTCGGGAAGGGGCCTCACTACTGCCTCGGCGCGCCTCTCGCGCGTCTCGAGGCCGATGTCGCGCTGACCACGCTCCTGCGGCGCCTGCCCGGGTTGCGTGTGGCGGTCCCCGCCGACGAGCTGCGCTACCGGCCGCTACCGATGTTCAAGGCGCTCGAGGAGCTCCCCGTGGCGTGGGACGTGCGCTAGCGGCCCGCGCGGCCGTGCCGGAGGCGAACGCCGGCGGGCCCGAGCCGGTGATCGACCTGCACGCGCACCGCCAGCGTTGCGGCCGCGCAGTTTGCCGCGGCGCGAGCCATTGCGCATAATGGCGGCACCCGGCCCGCCGGTCGCGCGAGGCGGCGGCGTGCAGGGCGAGAGGGGGAGGGGACGATGGACGCGAGGGTCCTGGGAGGCATGGGCTGGACGCGCGACCTGCCCGACGTGCGCGACTACGGCCTGGACACGCCCGAGGTCGAGACCGTGCTGGCGAGCTCGAAGCCGCTGAAGAAGGCCCGCAAGGGCGTTCCCGCTGCTGCGGACCTTCGCGGCGCCTGCTCGCCGATCGAGGACCAGGGGTCCCTGGGCTCGTGCACCGCGAACGCGGGAGTGGGCCTGCTCGAGTACTTCGAGCGACGCGCCCACGGCAAGTACCTCGACGGCTCACGCCTGTTCCTCTACAAGGCGACGCGCAACCTGCTGGGTTGGAAGGGCGACCAGGGCGCCTACCTGCGCAGCACCATGAAGGCGATGGCGCTGTTCGGGGTGCCGCCCGAGGAGGTCCGACCGTACGACGTCGCGACGTTCGACGACGAGCCGCCGGCCTTCTGCTACGCCTTCGCCCAGAACTTCAAGGCCCTGCGGTACTACCGTCTCGACCCGGCGGGCACGCCCGGCAAGGACGTGCTCGGCGCGGTGAAGCGCAACCTCGCGGCGGGCCTGCCTTCGATGTTCGGCTTCACCGTCTACAGCTCCATGCCCGGCATCGGCGAAGGGTCCGGCGACATCCCCTTCCCGCAACCGGGTGATGCGGTGAAGGGCGGCCACGCCGTCGTCGCGGTGGGGTACGACGACGCCCGCACGATCCGCGGCGACGAGGGCGCCCTCCTCGTCCGCAACTCGTGGGGTGTCGAGTGGGGCGAGAAGGGCTACGGCTGGTTGCCCTACCGCTACGTCGTGGAGCAGGTCGCCGTCGACTTCTGGTCGCTGGTGCAGGCCGACTTCGTCGACACCGAGCTGTTCCGCTGACCGACGGCCAGCGCGCGGGGCCGCCCGAGGTACGGGTCCCGCCCGCACGAAGCGACAGAGGTGGGCGGTGGCGTCGGCTTGGAGCACCCACGTCCAGGAACCGTGGATCCGGGCCGAGGAGGCGTCGGGCCACGCGCGACGGCGGCCGTTCAGGACGACGTTCGGCTGCGTGCGACCAGGCGCTCGTGGGCGCGCCGGATGTCCCCGCGATGGGGCCGCAGGCTCAGGGTCGCGATCAGGCCGAAGACGCCCAGCGTGAACAGACCCACCCGGACCCCGAGGTGTCCGGCGAGCTGGGTGGCGAGGAGGGCTCCGAACGGGATCAGGCCGGCGAACACCAGCATGTAGACGCTCATGGCGCGTCCGCGCAGGGCGTCGGGCACCATCAGCTGGACCGTTGCCTGCGCGTTGACCATGGTGAGGATCATGCCCAGCCCGCATGCGACCAGGACCACCGCCGCCGTCCACAGGTTGGGCGTCAGGGTGAACAGCAGGAACGAGATGCCCAGCACCAGCACGCCCCGCCGCATCAGCATGAGGCGCGCTTCGTCGGGGAAAGCGGCGTTGACGATGAAGGCGACGAAGGCGCCGACGCCGAGACTGGAGAGCAGAAGGCCCAGGCCGCCGACCGTGCCGTGCAGAGCCTGGCGCGCGAACAGCGGCACGATGGTCTGGAAGTTGATGATCGTGAGCGAGAGGGCGCCCACCAGGAGCGTGGCGATTCGCACCTCCGGGGTGCGCCAGGTGAATCTCAACCCCTCGCGGATCTCGCTCAGCACGTGGTGCGGCACCATGGCGCGATGGGGGAGGGGAGCCAGTGCCAGCACCCCGATCACACCTAGCCCGAGTTTCCTGGCTAGCGGTTGGTGGGTGGGGGAATCTGCGGCCCTGGGGGCGGTTGTGGGCCGGTGGGGTGTATTACCCAGGTGGGGTTATCGGTGGGGCGCGTGCCGGTCGAG
>Ga0114931_10005727_pt1 | contig 15370 bp, 15 predicted proteins | sample 2SBtaG_FD_89579 | JGI IMG/M metagenome (GOLD analysis project Ga0114931, IMG submission 89579) | Deep subsurface microbial communities from Kolumbo volcano to uncover new lineages of life (NeLLi) - 2SBTROV14_V59a metaG | ecosystem: Environmental > Aquatic > Marine > Volcanic | place: Kolumbo...
CGCCTACCGGGGCGGGACTCTCACCCGCTGGATCGACGCAGCGTGACGACGCCCTCGCAGCCCAGGGCAGCGGGAGTTGAGGATCGTCATCGTCGCGGCGCACCATGCTCGAGCCTACCCGGTCGAGGGCAGCGCGGGCGACCCGCGACGGGGTCAGGGCACCTCCGGCGCCCAGACCGGGGCGGGCCCTTGGGGCTGAAAGAGGCGTTTTTCGGCCGGTAGTTGGCCGAGCCGGAGCATCCGGGCGCTCGGGTCCACGCCAACCGAGCAAGGCGACCGCCGCACCCGCACGCCAACCCGTCGATCTCGAACACTCGCCAGAGCAGATCCGCCCACAGGTGCCACCGCGAGCGCTTGACCTTCGGGGCTTTCGTCAGCGCGAGCCTCGGGTCCGTCTCGGCCGGGGGCGCTGGGATCACGTCGTTTCCGAAGCGGTGCCTCGGGGCGAGGACGCCGTGGTAGAGTCCATCGCCTCGGCGCTCCAGCCGGGTCTTCGCCAGCGGCGGACGAAGCACGGACCGGCAGCGGCGCTCCAGCCGACCTCCGCGCGTACCAGCGGTTCAGGGCGCGCCAGACCCGGCGCCGGGCCCCCGCGCAGAGGTCCAGCTTCCGCGCGAACCGGTACCGCCGAGGCCACGGCACGCTCAGCGCCCACTGCCGAACGGTCAAGTTGGGCAGCACCCGGTCGACCAGGTGTGCGGCCCCCGAGGCCATCGCCCGGCCACCGCAGGTCGGACACAGACCGCGGGCCTTGCAGCGGAACGGGAGTACCTTGAACCCGCCGCAGTCGCAGCGCAGCAGGGCGAAGCCCAGGGTCGGATCGCCGCAGTGCCCGAAACGATCGAGGTCGCGGACCGCGTGCGCTGGCAAGAACCGGTCCCGCGCCTCCAGGTGGTCCACCAGCTTCGGCACGCACCCGAGCACCAGGTCGTGCAGTTCGCGAGACGGGTCCGGGCTTGTCGAGGCCACCATACCCCGCGAGCCACCGGCCCAGCGAAACGCTGGGTCCTCAGCGACAATTACTCTCGACCGTCGAGGTCGCCGCCCTCGAGGCCGGCGATCGCGGAGACCTGGGCGGCGAGCGCGGTGCTCCCCGACCCGAGCGAGGTGATCGCCTGCTCGTTCGCGTGGGTGCGCGACTCGAGGTCGGCGTACCCGGTGTCGAGCGCGGCGGTCGGCGTTTCCTGGGCCTGAGTCTTGCACCCGGCCACCGAGAGGACCGCCACCACCCCCAAGCCCGGCAGCCGAAGAACCATCGCGATCCATCCTGCCGCCCCGCGGATCCGCGGGACAAGACCACTTGGGACAAGACCACGGGTTACGAGGGCTGCCCCGCGCACCACCATCGTACCGAATGAACGCCGTCCGCTTCTTCCGCAAGGTCTACGAGGGGGACCTGTCCCGCCTCGCGATGCCCCCGGGGCGCCGCGACCTCGCCCGCTACCTTCGCAACCGCGCCCTGCAGCCGATCGGGGCGCGCTTCGCCCGGCAACACGCGGATCCGCACCAGCCCGTCGTGCTCATCGTGGGCCCCCCCCGGTCGGGCTCGACCCTGCTGCACACCCTCGTCGCGCGCTACCTCGACGTCACCTGGGTCCCCAATGCGCTGGCGTCGTGGTGGATGTCGCCGGCGTGGGCCATGTCCCGGCGCTACGGGCGGTGCCCGTCGGTCGACGGCCTCGACGAGCTCGTCTTCGATCGGGGGCGCACCCGCGGGCCGAACTCCCCCCACGAATTCGGGTGGTTCTGGCGCTTGTACCTGGGCGCCCCGGCGACCGACGAGATGACCCCCGAGGAGATCGCCCGCGCCGACTGGGTCGGCCTCGCCCGGGAGATCCACGGCCTCGCCGGCCTCGCCGGTCGCCCGGTCGTGCTGAAGAACCCCAACGCGGTCGACTTCCAGACTCGGCCCCTCGCCGAGCACCTGCCCAGCGTCCGCTTCGTGCGCGTGCGCCGGAGCCTTCCCCACGTGGTGCACTCGATCCTGCGCGCGCGCCGCGAGGTCCACGGCGACGTGAGCCGCTGGTGGTCCGTCGTGCCGGCGAACGCCGCCTCCTGGTCGGTTCTCGACCCGGTCGAGCAGGTGGTTCGGCAGGTCCGGGCGATCGAGGCGGCCCTGGACGCCGCCGAAGCGGCCCTGCCGCCTGGCACGCTGTACACGATGACCTACGAAGATCTGGCGGCCGATCCCGATCGGGCCCTCCGCGACCTCGCCTCCGCAGCGGGCCTGGCGGTGCGGGGAGGCGCCGATCTGGCGGCCCTCCGCCTCGAGATCCGCAACGCCGACCTCGATGACCACCCCGACCACGCCCGGGTGCAGCGGGCGCTCGGCGGGAGGCCGGCGTGAACCCCGATCGCTGGGAGATGGGCTCGCTCTTCCACCTGGCCGAGGTGCCCCCCGGCGAAGTCCGCGCCGCCTGGGCGAACCACCCCCACGCCCTCTTCGCGAGCGGTCGCGATGCGCTCCGGTGGTTGCTGTCGACGCGACCGCCGGGGCGACTCCTGGTCCCGAGCTTCTTCTGCCAGGACGTCGTGAGGAGCCTCGTCGAGGTCGTGCAACAGGTCGTCGTGTACGCCGACAGCCCCTTGCAACCCGCTCCGGCCTGGGCGGACATCCCTCTGCAGGCCGGCGACGCGGTGCTGCGCGTGGCCTACTTCGGCGTCCGGTCCGCGGGCGGCGGCGGGCCCGTCCCCGACGGGGTGACGGTGATCGAGGACCACACGCACGGGCCATGCGGGGCCCCGGCACGCGCGTCGGAGGCCGACTTCTGCATCGCGTCGCTGCGGAAGCTGTGGCCGCTGGCCGACGGCGGCGCGCTGTGGTCCCCACGGGCCCACCCGGTGCCCGATCCGCCGGAGGTCTCGGCCGACGCGGAGCGCGCCTCGGGAATCAAGCTCGCCGGGATGGTGCTCAAGGCGCAGTACCTCGGGGGGGAGCACGTGGAGAAGGCGACCTTCCGCGAGCTCCTCGACCGCGGCGAGCGGGGTCTGTATGGCCCGCACCCCTCCGGGATCACCCCGTGGTCGCGCGCCCTGCTCGACACGATCCCCTTCGAGTCGCTCGAGCAGGCTCGGCGAGCGCGCTTCGCGCGGCTGGTCGCCGCGCTGCCGGGCCTCCCGGGCTACGAGGTGCTCCACCCGGCGGCACCCGGGCTCGTCCCCTTCTCGGCCTTCTTCGTCTTCGATCGCGCCGGCGCCCGCGATGCGGTCCACCGCGACCTCGTCGACCAGCGCGTCTACGCCTCTGGCCTGTGGCCGCTTGACGACCCGCTGTTGCCGGGCGTGCCCGAGGCGCACCGCGACCTGGCCCGGCGGTCCTTCTCCGTGCCGGTCGATGTCCGTTACACCCTCGCGGACATGGACGTCGCGGCCACCCGGATCGCCGCGGCGCTGCGGAGGTGGCTGTGAGCTCCGGACTCCTCGTGACCGGCGACGCCACCGAGTGGGACGCCTGGCTCGCCGAGCACGGCGTCGACGACGTGTACGCCACCCTCGGATGGGGGCGTCTGTGAGCAGGCTGGGAGCTGGGCGAGGCGGTGGGGATCCGCTGGGACGGCCCGGGAGGCCGGGTGCTCTACCCGGTGGTGCGCGTGCCCCTCGACGACCTGCCAGGTGGCCGGGGGCACCACGACCTGCGCGTCCCCTACGACTTCGGCGGTCCCCTCGCGCTGGGCGACGATCCGGTCGCACTGCTCGCCGCGTTCGACGAGGCGATGGCCCCCTTGCGCAAGGAGTGGGGGGTGGTCACCGAGTTTGCCCGGCTGCACCCCTACTGGACCCCGCCACCCGATGCGGTGCCTCGCGGTGCGCACGCCGCGGTCGACCTGCACGCCGAGGGCGCCGAACACCACGCCACCCACCGCCAGGACGTGCGGCGCGCCCTCCGCGAGGGGGTCCGGGTCACCTTCCACGACGCCCCGGCGCCTTCCGATCTCGACGCCTTCCTGAGCCTGTACGCCCACACCATGGAGCGCCTCGACGCCGTCCCGTACTTCCGGTTCGACCCCGGCGTGCTCCGTCGGGTCGGCGAGCACCCCGCGATGACCCTCGCCGTGGCGCGACGGGATGCCGACGTGCTCGCGGCGGCGCTGTTCCTGCGCGCCGGGAAGCGCTACTTCTACTTCCTCAGCGCCTCGGGCCCGGCCCACCTGCGGCTGCGCCCCAACAACCTCCTGCTCCACGAGGCGATCGCCTGGGCACGGCGCGAGGGGGCCCGGACGCTGCACCTCGGCGGCGGAAGCCCGAGCCTCCGGCGGTTCAAGGAGCGCCTGGCGAACGTGCGGGTCCAGACCGCCCTGTGGCGTCGAGTCCACGATCCCGGCGCGTTGCGGGCCCTCGGCGGCCACGACGACGGCTGGTTCCCGACCTGGTTCCCGGATCTCCACGCGCAGCGCTGGAGTCGCTGAGCCGTTCGACGGGCCGCCCGCGACCATCGCGGGTGTGCCAACGGCGACGTGAACGTGCCGGACCGGCCGATCGTCGAGTGGTGGGTGGTGTACGGCGTCTTCGGGACGCTCGCGACGCTCGCCCTGTTCCCGTGGAGCCAGGGGCCCACCGAGCGCCTGATCGGCCTGTGGGAACGCGGCTCCGATCGCGCCTGGGTGATCGGCCTGTCGCTGGCCGCCTTCGGGCTCTCGGCCTTCGTGAGCTGGCGCGTCCTGCGCGGCATGGACCTGACCATCGACGAGTCGGCCTACCGCTTCATGGCCGACCTGCTGTCCCACGGCCGCCTGTACGGGCACTCCCCGCCCGACAAGCTGTTCTACGACCGCCGCTTCATGATCAACGACGGCAAGGTCTTCTCCCCGTACTTCCTCGGCTGGCCGGCCCTGCTCGCCGGCTCCACCTGGGCCCGCCTCGCCGGCGTGCTGTTCGTCACCTCCCCGTTCGCCGTGTTCATGGCGGCCACCCAGCTCTCGCACCCGGCGTGCCTGTTCTGGCCGAGGCCATCGAGAACGCCGGCTACGACTTCGGCTAGCCGAGCAGCTCCGCGTAGGCGCTCTCCAGCTCGGAGAGCGCCTCCTCGGGAGTGGCCGCGAGGAAGGTCAGGTGGCCCATCTTGCGGCCCGGGCGCGGCTCGGCCTTGCCGTACAGGTGGAGCTTGACCCGGGGGTGGCGCAGCAGGCGCGCGAAGTCGGGCTCCCGGTCGAGCCACAGGTCGCCGAGCAGGTTGACCATGGCCGCCGGGCGCAGTAGCGACGGGTCGCCGAGGGGCAGCCCGGCCAGCGTCCGGACCTGCTGCTCGAACTGCGAGGTGACGCAGGCGTTCAGGGTGTAGTGCCCGCTGTTGTGCGGCCGCGGCGCCATCTCGTTGAACAACACGCTGCCGTCACGCGCGACGAAGAGCTCCACCGCGAGCACCCCGATGTAGTCGAGGGCTTCGGCCAGGCGGATCGCCATCGCCCGGGCCCGCTCGGCCACCTCGGGGGACACCCGCGCGGGCGCGACCGTGGTGTGCAGGATCCCGTTCACGTGGATGTTCTCGCACAGGGGAAAGGTCTCGACCTCGCCGTCCTTGCTCCGGGCCAGGACCACCGAGACCTCGACGGCGAGGTCCACCTGCCGCTCGAGCACGCAGGGCAGCTCGCCGAGCGCCGCCAAGGCCCCGCGGGCCTCCCTCGGGTCGGCCACCCGGACCTGGCCCTTGCCGTCGTAGCCCTGGGTCGCCCGCTTGAGGATCGCCGGGCCGCCGACCGCCTCCCAGGCGGCGTCGACGTCGTCGAGGTGCTCGATCACGCGCGTGGGGGTGATCGCAAGCCCCTCCTCGGCGGCGAAGGCCTTCTCTCGGCGCCGGTCCTGGGCCACCGCCAGGGCGCGCGCGGAGGGACGCACGGTGACGCGCCCGGCCAGCCACTCGAGGCTCGCCGCCGGCACGTTTTCGAACTCGACGGTCACCGCGTCGCACAGCTCCGCGATGCGCTGAAGGGCGCGCGGATCGTCGAGGGGGGCCTCGATCACCTCGTCGGCGAGCCAGCCCGCGGGGCTCTCGGGCACCGGGGAGTGCACCACGAGGCGGTACCCGAGGGTGCGGGCCGCCACCGCGAACATCCGCCCGAGTTGGCCTCCGCCGAGGACCCCGAGGGTGGCGCCTGGCTGGATCATGGCTCGGAGGGAAGCCGCGCGGCGAGCACGGCGTCGCGCTGGGCGGCGCGGAAGGCCGCGAGTTTCTCGGCGAGTTCCGGGTCGGTGGTCGCGAGCATCGCCACCGCGAACAGCCCGGCGTTGGCCGCGCCGGACTCCCCGATGGCGAAGGTCGCCACCGGGACGCCCCTGGGCATCTGCACGATGGACAGGAGGCTGTCCTCGCCGCGCAGGTAGCGCGAGGGCACCGGCACCCCGAGGATCGGCACGGTGGTCTTGGCCGCGAGCATCCCGGGCAGGTGGGCTGCCCCGCCCGCTCCCGCGATGATCGCCCGCAGGCCGCGCTCGGCCGCCTCCTCGGCGTAGGAGAACAGCAGGTCGGGGGTGCGGTGCGCCGAGACGACGCGCGCCTCGTGGGGCACGCCGAACTCCTCGAGGCGCGCCACCGCGTACTGCATCACCGGCCAGTCGCTGGTGCTGCCCATCACCACACCAACCACCGGCTGCGCCACCCTCACCTCCGCACCCAGGGCTAACCGCCTCGCTGCGCGCCGGGGACTACTCGCACAGAACGTCGACAGGCAGGGTGGGGCCCGCTTCATTGCTGACGAAGTCCACGTTGGAGCAGGTCAACGCGCCGCCGCCCTCGACGATCACGCCGTAGCCGCCGCTGTGGTCCACGATCACGTCGGTGAGGGCCAGGCTGCCGGTCACGTACAGGGCAGCCGCCGCGTCGCCGCCCCCGTACCACTGCGCCGACCCGCTGTAGCTCACCGTCGTGTGCTCCAGCGCGTTGTCGGAGGTGAGCGACTTGAACTGGATCCCCTTCCAGAAGGCGGAGGTCCAGCCGGAGGCCGGATCCTGGGCGAAGAGCACCCGATCCTCCGAGGTGCCCGTGGCCGAGAGCGAGCCGCCGGTCTCGACGATGACCGAGGCATCCTGGGAGAAGTCGACCTCGGCGCCCGCGGCGATGGTGAGCTTCGCCTTCACCGAGACGCCGTCGGTCACCAGGTAGGGGACGGCCAGGGCGGCCCAGGTCTGGTCGTGGCTGATGGTGTCGGCGTTGCTGAACGCGACCCGCACGACGGACTCGGTGTTGCCGTCGAAGGTCGTGTCCGCGCCCACCGAGCCCGCGACGTCGGAGTACAGGTGCGCGATCTTGGCGTTGTCGACGAAGGCCACGTCGGTAAAGTCCGTCAGGCTCGCGCCCTCCGTCGCCAGCAGCGCGTAGTTGCCGCTGTCACTCAGGGTCGCGTGCACCAGCGCCAGCCCGCCGTTTCCAGTCAGGTACACCGACGCGGAGGTGTCGCCGCCGCCGTACCACTCGCCACCCCCCGCATCCTCGACGGAGGCGTACTCGAAGCGGTTGTCCACCGACTTCGTGTCGACCTCGATGCCCTTCCAGTAGCCCGGCGTGGCCTCCTCTCCGCGCAGCACGATGGGGTCGCTCTGGGTGCCCACCAGCTCGAGCCGCCCGCTGTCGTAGATCTCGATGGAGGCGCCCTGACCGGCCTCGAGGACGGTCCCCTCGGCGAGGGCCAGCCGGGCGAGAAGCTGGACACGTCCGTCGAAGTGCCACGGGATGCCGATCGCCTGCCAGGTCTGTTCCGCCTCGACCGAGGAGCTCGCGCCCGGAAGCCACATGCGGTCGTCGTCGTTGCCCGTCAGCACGTTGTCGTCCGCGATCCCGTGGGCTGCGTTCGGGTAGATGGAGCCGGCGACCTCGCAGTCCTCGATGGTGGACCCCGACAGGCTGAAGTCGGCCGCTTGCACCAGGATCCCGCGCCCGGCGCTCGCGGTTATCTGGCTGTGGGTGACGGTGAGGTCCGCTCCGTCGTACAGGTACAGGGTCCCGTTCCCGGCACCCCCGCCGTACCAGGCCCCGTTGCCCGCTCCGTCGAACTGGACGTAGTCGAGGGAGTTGGAGCCGGCGCTCCGCACCTCGAAGCCCTGCCAGAAGCCCCGCCCGACGTCCTGACCCTGGAACACGACGGGCTCGGTCTCGGTGCCGGTCGCCTGGATGTGGGCGCCCACCTCCACGACCATCGACATGCCCTGGGCGAAGAACAGGTAGACGTCCTTGTCGATGGCGAGGGTGCCACCGGTCACGCTGATGTCGGAGTTCACGAGCCAGCAGGTGTGGGCGGGCAGGGTGGCCCCGTCGGACACCCGCTCGTTGGTCAGGACGGTGCAGTCGTCCATGGACCAGTCGGAGCCGGTGCTCGTGGTCGACGTGTCACTGGTGTCCGCGCTGTCGGCGGTGCTCGTGGCCGACGTGTCACTGGTGTCCGCGCTGTCGGCAGTGCTCGTGGCCGACGTGTCGGCGGTGTCCGAGACGCCGGTGTCGGCGCCGACCCCGAGCCCGTTTCCGCTACACCCCGCCAGGATGAGCCAACACACCCACGCCGCCGTCCGCCGAGCCCTCATCGTCCATCCCCCCGTTCGGTGCCCGGAACGCTCGTGCAACAGAGCGTCCCAAGTTGGTGTTGCGACGCCAACTGCGGGGTACCGTACGGCGGATCCCGTCAGAACTCAACCGGAAAGCTAGAACCGGCTCCATCGACGCAGGGCGAGGTCGATGTCGTAGGTGCCCGGACCGTCGCGCCGGCGTCTACCCGCTTGTGGGCCGCGCACGCAGCGCGGCGAGATCGGCCTCGACCTGCGCGCGGTCCCGAGACGCCACGCCGCTTGGCGCAAGCGGCGCGACGAGCGTGGCGAAGCGTGTGTCGAGCACCGGGAGCACGCGGCGCGTCCAGATCCGGAGCGCCTGCGCGAGGCTCGACAGAGCGGACTCGATGCCCGGCCGCGCCGCTTCTACGACCATTCTCGCGCGGTGACGGCGCAGCGTCGCGAGGCGCGCCGGCCATTTCGCTCCCTCGACGCGAGGCCGGTGGACATCCGGCGACAGCTCGAGCCGCGGTTCGGCGAGCAGATCGATCTGCAGGTCGTCGAGCTCTGGAGAAGCGACGCCGAGCCGACGCGCCTGCTCTTCGACCAGCTTCCCGAGCGCGTCGCGCGCACCCACGAGCGTGTCACGGATCGCGATGCGATCCGGCTCGACCGTGGCGTCCAGGATTGCAGCCAGCCCTGCGTGTTCCGCGGTTGCAGGGTCGCTTTCCACGCGCGCGCCGAGCTGGGCGAGAATCGACGGTTCCCTGGTACGGATCGCGTCTGCCAGGAGATCGCACCGGCTCTGCGCTTCATGAAGGACGGCGGCTGCCCGTCGATCGAGGTCGCCCCGCGCGTCGTCCGGTGTAGACCTGAGCGCGCGCTCGAGTTCCCGTTCGACGCCGCGAGCGATGTGATCGACCTTGCGCGCGAGGCCCGTCTCGCGCGCGGCGCGCAGCGTGGCGAGATAGGGCAGCAGCGTGTCCCGGGCCCACGCCGCGGCGTCGTACCGCGCGGCGCGAGCGGACACGAGATCGACCGGAACGGAAGCGGCGAGCTCGTGCTGCACGTAGGCGGCCAGACGCGCGGCGTCGGCGTCGTCGAGAAGATCGACCTTGCTGACCACGACGCGGACGTCGATGCCCGCTCCCAGGAGCAGGCCGACGAGCTCGAGATCATCCGGGGAAGGCGAGCCGGCGGCGTCGATCAAGACGAGCCCGAGATCGCAGCGCGGCAGGTAGGCGTACGACTCGCGCGCGCCGTGCGTCGCGAGCGCGCCGACGCCCGGCGTGTCCACGAGCACGAGGCCGCCGTCGAGCATCTGCGACTCGGTGCGGGCCGTCACGCGGGCCACCTGGCGCATGTTCGCGGGGTTCTTCTCCTCGGTGACGTAGTCCGCGAGCGCGGCGAGCGGCACCTCGGTCTGGGTTCCGTCCGCAAGCTGGACGAGCACGCCGGGCGGCCCGGCGACGATGCGTGTCGACACGGCCGTGACCGGCGTGACGCCGACGGGCAGCACGGCCTGCCCGAGCAGCGCGTTCAGGAGCGACGACTTGCCCGAGCTGACCCGCCCGGATGCCGCGACCTCGAACGTGCCGCTCTCCAGGCGATCGACCACGGCCTCGAGCGCCCCGCGGAGATCCACGAGCCCATGGCGCGTGACGAGCACGTCGAGGAGCGCGAGCAGGTCACGATCGACGCTCCTGGTCGGGGGCAGTCGCGCCAGCCGAGGGCCGAGCTCGCGGCCCGTGCGCCGGAGCTGCTCGACGATGCGCGCCAGCGCCGCCGAGAGCTCGTGGAGCACCGCCTCGACGCGCGCCGCGTCGCCGGGGTCGAGGCGGCCGTAGCCCTCGAGGCGCCGCGGGCGCGCGTCGTAGAGCGTGTCGTCGAGGGACTCGAGCAGCACCGTCATCGCCCTGGAGGCGGCAATCCGGTGCGGCGCGTCCAGGTCGAGCTCCCGCGCGAGCGCGCCGAGCCGCGCGCGCGTGCGCTCGATCGTCGCTGCGACCAGCGTCGCCTGCGCGGGCGACAGGTCGAGCACGTGCTTGGCTAGCGGCGAGCCCGTGGTGCGCGCGAGCCCGGCGACCCGGCCGAGCGTCTCGTCCACGACGCTCAGCGTCGCGCCCAGCACGCGCTTGTGGTTCTGGTTCATCCCGCGCGACGCCCGCGGAACGGGCTTCGTCCGGCGTACACGGCGTCGGCGCCGAGCTCTTCTTCGATACGGACGAGCTGGTTGTACTTCGCGACGCGTTCGCCGCGACACGGCGCGCCGGACTTGATTTGCGCGGCGCCGGTCGCGACCGCGAAGTCCGCGATGAAGTCGTCGGTGGTCTCGCCCGAGCGGTGGCTGATCACGGTACCGTAGCCGCCCGCGCGGGCTTCCTTGATGGCCTGGAACGTCTCCGTCAGGGTTCCGATCTGGTTCAGCTTGATCAGGACGGCGTTGCCGGTGCCGTCCTCGACGGCCTTGCGGATCAGCGCGGGGTTCGTGACCAGGTTGTCGTCGCCCACCAGCTGGATGGTCCCGCCGAGGCGCTCGGTCATGATGCGCCAGCCCTCGGCGTCGTCCTCGGCCGCGCCGTCCTCGATCGACGCGATCGGATACTTCTGCACCCACTCCGCCCAGTAGTCGACCATCGCCGACGGCCGGCGCCGGCTCCCGTCCGAGCGCTCGAACACGTACTCGCCGTCCTCGAAGAACTCGCTCGCCGCCGGATCGAGCGCGAGCGCGACGTCGCGGGGCGCGCGCAAGCCGGCCTCGCCGATCGCCTCGAGGATGACCTCGACCGCCTCGACGTTCGCGCGCAGCGCCGGCGCGAAGCCGCCCTCGTCACCGACCGACGTCGCGTAGCCCTTCTGCTTCAAGGTGGACTTGAGGGCCTGGTAGCACTCCGCGGCCATGCGCACGGCGTCGGCGAAGCTCTTCGCGCCGACGGGCGCGATCATGAACTCCTGCGGATCGACGCTATTGCCCCCGTGCACGCCGCCGTTCAGCACGTTGAACATGGGCAGCGGGAGCAGCCGCGCGTCGGCGCCGCCAAGGTAACGGTAGAGCGGCTCGCCGGCGCTCTGGGCCGCCGCCCGCGCTACGGCGAGCGAGACGCCCAGGATCGCGTTCGCGCCGAGGCGTGCCTTGTTCGGCGTGCCGTCGAGCGCGCACAGCTTCTGGTCGAGCGCCGCTTGTGCCCGCGCCGGCATGCCCGTGACGGCGCTCGCGATCTCGCCGTTCACGTGACCGATCGCGCGGAGCACGCTCTTGCCTCCGAAGGCGCTGCCCGGGCCGTCGCGCAGCTCGATCGCTTCGCGGCTGCCCGTGGAGGCGCCGGACGGGACGGCGGCGCGACCAGCGCTGCCGTCGGAGAGCAGGACGTCGACCTCCACGGTCGGGTTGCCGCGGGAGTCGAGGATCTGGCGCGCGTGGAGGTGGGCGATGGTGGCGTTCGTGGTCATGATTTCACCTCGGTGAGGAGCTCCAGCACGGCCACGACGGCCGCGCGGGTTCGATCGAGACGGGCGAGCGCCCGCTCGACGCCGGCTTGTCCTTCGCGCTCGGCGGCCTCGGCGCCGGCGAGCGCGCGCTCGGCGCTGCTCACGACCGCGCGCAAGCGGCGACGCACCTCGAACTCGAGCTGGCGGCGGCTCTCGAGGACGCGATCGTCCAGGTCCCCGACGACGCGGCTCGCGTTCGTCTCGAGCAGGCGCTCGAGGAAGGCGGCGGCGTCCCGACCGACGGCGCGCCGCTCGGCGCCCGCGGGACGCACGACGTCCGCCAGCCACGTGAAGACCGACGGCGTGGCTAGCGACATGAACGAGTAGAAGTAGTAGCGGCTCCGGTAGCGGAACCCGCTCTCCTCGGGCAGGTCGTCCAGCGCGCCTTCAGGGACACGCCCGCCGGAGCGCAGGCGCGCGAGGAACGCGTTGGTGTGGGTGATGAAGCGGCGCCCGAGGCGCTGGTACATGGCCTGGATGTCGGGCCGGAGACGATCCATCCACGCGGTGACCTCGGGCTTCGCGACGTCCTGCGCCAGGCCGAGCGCTGCGCGCCGGAGCTTGGGTCCGCTTCGTTCGTCGAGGGCGTCGAAGGCGGCGAGGAGTCGCTCGCGGCAGGCGGGAAGCGCCTCGGCGACGAAGCGCTTCTGTTCGGTCGCAAGCCGGTCCGATAGCGACTTGTGCTCGGCCTGCAGCAGGAAGCCCAGCTCGTTCAGCGCCTGCTCGGCTTCGGCGATGCACGCCCGCACGTCGCGGAGCTCGGCACGTGTCTCGTCCAGCGGTCGCGTGAGCGCGCGGCGCTGTCGATCGACGTCCGCCAGCAGCCGCTCGGCGAGGGCGCGGGCGCCGCGGCGCGCCGCTCGCTCGACCAGCTCCGCGCCGCGCTCGCGCGCCAGGGCCTCGAGGCGGCCGACGAACGCGTCCCAGTCGCGTGTGCCAGTTTCGTGATCCAGCAGCTCGTGGACGCTGACCTCGAACAGGACCGGCGGCACGCCGAGCCGCTGCTCGAGCACGCGCGTCGTGAACGCGCGCGCCTCGGCCAGCTCCTCGTCGCGGAAGCGATCTGCCTTGGCCAGGACGAACACAACGTCGCGGACGCGCTCCGACACTTCGGTCACCAGCGCGAGCTCCTCGCCCGAGATCGGCGGGTCGGCACCGACGACCACCACGGCCGCGTCCACGTGCGGCACGAACGCGCGGGTCTCCGCCGTGTTGCCCGCGAGCACGGACCCGATCCCCGGCGTGTCCACGAGGCACATACCCGACGCGAGGATCGGCGCGGGCAGGAACACCTCGACCCCCTTCACGCCGAGGCGGTTCTCGGGGTTCGCCTGCTCGGAAACCAGTTCGCGTACCCGCTCCACGGCGACCGGAGTCCACGCATCGTCGCCGATGCGCGCCCGCGCGGCGCGCGCGCCGTGACGCACGATGGTGGTCACCGAAGTGACGGGCGCTACGCCGACGGGCAGCACCACTTCGCCGACGAGCGCATTGACGAGCGTCGACTTGCCGCGCTTGAACTGGCCGAGCACTGCGACGTAGAAGCGTCCCTCGCGGACGCGTTCCGAGAGCGTGTCCAGCGCCGGCACGACCTCCTGCGCGCCGGCCTTGTGTGCCAGACGGCGGAGCTCCGTCAAAGTCTCTCGTTCGTCCACGGCGCGCCTGTCCCGATCGTGTCAGCGCCGGCTGCTCGCCGGCGCGCTGGCTCCGGCGAACCCTGCTTTGCGGAGTCGCTCGAGGAGGGCGCGGTCGAGCGGCTGATGGTGCCACTTTTCGGCGTTGCCGATGAAGATGCGGACCAGTTTCTGCTTTCCGTCGAGTACCCGCATGACGTCCTCCTTGCCTTAACCGCCGAAGAGGCGCTGTGCAACAAGCATCCCAAGCAAGCCGGCGAGGAAACACCCCAGCGCCGTGACCGCGAAATCCAGCGCGCCGACGCCGAGGGCGCGGGTCTGCAGGAGCTGTGGGGTCTCGTAGTTGAAGCTCGAGTAGGATGCCGGTCCGGCGCGGTATCCCGGGCCGCGTTAGCCCTGGCTCGCCCCGAACACCTTCGCGTACAGATCCTCGGCGTAGCTCGTCGCCTCCGGCGCGCCCGGCACGAGCTTGAACGTCCGGGTACCGTCGTCGCGGCGTTCGGCGCGGAGGAACAGCACGTCGCGCGCGCGGCGTTCATGGTACCGGTGCGCGAAGTCATAGTTGTGCGTCACGTACACGATCCCGACGCCACGCTCGACCAGTGCATCGACGATCTGCCTCGCGATCTCCGCGCCCTGGCGCTCGTTCGTGGCAGCGAACGACTCGTTCAGGAGCAGCAGCGCGCCCGGGCGGATGTGGTCGACGATCGCGCTCGCCCGGGCGAGCTCCTCGTCGAGCTTACCGCTCACAAGGGACGCGTCCTCCTCGCGCTTGGCGTGTGTGAAGATGCCCGTGCACACGCCGGCCGCGTACGACTCCGCGCTGACGAAGAGCCCGGCCTGCAGCATGAGCTGGGCGAGGCCCACGCTCCTGAGGAGGGTCGACTTGCCGCCGCGGTTCGCGCCCGTCACGATTATCAGGTTCTTGCCCGTCGCATCCGCGTCGTTGCCGACGACCGCGCGGCCGCTGGAGAGCGCGAGGCTCGCGTCGCCGAGCCCATGGAACGCGCAGCATCTGCCTTCGGTAAGCCCGGGGAAGCAGGTCGGTCCGAGCGACCGCAAGCGCTCGTGCAGGTTGATTGCCGCGACGTAGAACGCGAGCTCGACGCGGAGCCGCTGGAGGAACCGGTCCACATGCTCGACGGATTGGGCGAGCACGTTCGCGACGGGGTTCACGCCGAGGTCACGGATCCCGCCGAGCGCGTTGCTGCCGGCCTCGTCACGCGGATCCAGCGTGAACGACCACGCCGCCGGGGTTCGCGCGACCAGGCGGCGGAGCCAGTTGCGGTCGTCGCGTGCAGGCCGGAGGAGCACGTAGTCCGTCCCTTCGTTGCTCTCGCCGAGCACGGCGCGCATGAGCATTCCGCGCTTGAACGCGAGCCGCTCGAGGTGCCCCCTCACCTCGGAGAGATACTCCGCGGAAAGCTCGCGCTCGAGCATGGACAGCAGCGCGCAGAACGCAGGCGAGGAGAAGCGCGGGGCGTGGGTCTCAGTGAATTTTGGTGACCCACACACACAGGACATCACGCGCCACGAGGCGGGCCATCACCCGTTGGCCAAGCACGAGGGCGTCAGCGGACGTCGTCGAAGAGAAGAGCTCGTTCAGGACGATGAGGGCCCATCAATACGTCGTTCGTGACGACGGTCGCGCGCTGTGCAACGAGCCCGGTTGCCAGCGCCGCATCGTAGCCGTCGCGGACATGCAGCGATTTCGAGGCACGCAACACCTCGGGGACGCACAGCGGCAGCCCGGCGTGCCGCAGTGTGTCGGCCCAGGC
>Ga0114931_10005728_pt1 | contig 15369 bp, 15 predicted proteins | sample 2SBtaG_FD_89579 | JGI IMG/M metagenome (GOLD analysis project Ga0114931, IMG submission 89579) | Deep subsurface microbial communities from Kolumbo volcano to uncover new lineages of life (NeLLi) - 2SBTROV14_V59a metaG | ecosystem: Environmental > Aquatic > Marine > Volcanic | place: Kolumbo...
AACTTACAATTATAATACAAATTCCTTTAAAGAAAACTTGCTATAATTAGTCTTTCATGGAAGCCAAGAACTTCTTGTTGCTTTTAGTCTTTTTTAAGCGGTCTATAAGGAACTCCATGGCTTCAATGGGATTCATTTCCGCCAAAAATTTTCTAAGAATCCAGACTTTATTGAGAGTTTCCTCATCCAATAACAGCTCTTCTTTTCTTGTAGAAGAACGATTGATATCCATAGCCGGAAAGATACGACGGTCAGACAAACGACGATCAAGCACCAATTCCATATTACCGGTTCCCTTAAATTCTTCGAAAATAACCTCATCCATTCTCGAACCTGTTTCAATTAAAGCGGTAGCGATAATAGTGAGCGAACCACCTTCTTCAATATTACGCGCCGCTCCAAAGAATCGTTTCGGTTTATGTAAGGCATTGGAGTCCACCCCACCGGAGAGAATTTTACCCGAATGAGGAATGACCGAGTTATGGGCTCTGGCCAACCGCGTGATAGAATCCAAAAGAATAACCACATCATGCCCATGCTCTGTCAACCTCTTTGATTTTTCCAAAACCATATTCGCCACCTGAACATGCCGTTCTGCCGGTTCGTCAAAAGTAGAAGAAACAACCTCTCCTTTTACGGAACGACGCATATCGGTCACTTCTTCGGGACGCTCATCAATCAACAACACTATCAGTTTTACTTCCGGGTAATTGGCAGAAATAGATTGAGCAATCTTTTGAAGAATCATGGTTTTTCCTGCTTTGGGAGGAGAAGTAATTAAAGCACGTTGTCCTTTCCCGATAGGACACATCAAGTCGATAATGCGGGTAGTTAATTCTTCAGGATTAACCTCCAATTCAAATGGTTCTTCAGGATATAAGGGAGTAAGATTGTCAAAAAGAGTTTTATGTTTCGCCATCTCAGGTTCATCATAAGTAACCGATTCTATTTTCAAGAGGGCAAAATAACGTTCGTTATCTTTGGGAGGGCGTACTTGCCCTGAAATAATATCACCGGTTTTTAAATCAAAACGTTTGATTTGAGATGGTGAAACATAGATATCATCCTGACCCGGTAAATAATTATATCCCGGAGAACGTAAAAACCCGTAACCTTCTTCTAAAATATCAAGCACTCCTTCGGCAAGAATCATACCGTTTTCCGAAGAAGTATGTTCCATTATTTTATAAATCAACTCCGATTTACGCAATCCCGATACCCCCGGGATATCTTTACTTTCAGCAATTTTTAATAAGTCAGCAATAGTTTTTGTTTTGAGATCACTCAATTCCGTAGCCATTTTTATTCACCTTTATATAGATTTTATTTATTTACTATGATTTATTGGTCAACCAATTCTTCTATAGGGGCATCTCCCCACAGCTTTTCCAAAGCATAAAAGCGACGCGTCGGCTCATAAAAAATATGAACCACAACATCAATATAATCCAACAATATCCAATTTCCCTCTTTCATTCCTTCTTTATGAAAAGGTTTATAACCTTCCTCTATCAACCCGTCATAAATAGCATTACCAATTGCTTTAACATGAATATCAGCATCCCCTGATATAATAACAAAGTAATCAGAAACCGATGAAAGAGATTTAATTTTCAGAATCTTTACATCAAAGCCTTTTTTGGAAAAAGCCAAAAGCCCGGCTTTACGAGCTAAAGCGAGAGGGGATAATTTCTTCAATTCTTTTTTCTTTTACTCCTTTTTAATATTTTTCGCAAATTTTATATTATTATAATCTTCACCCAAAACCAGTGTTGCCGATACTAAACGGTAATTATTCCCCAAAGGTTTGTAAGTGATATGGGAATAATCCAAACCTAATTTTTTAGCTAACATCACCGCAGCTTTTTTATTTTTTTCACGAGCAATAATAAAGGAATGGGAAACATCTTTAATATTAAAATTATCAGTTTCCACAAGCTTAATAGTTAAGTCCTTATCGTGGTAATTGGTCAAATAACTTTTTATTGTCGCAGGTAGTCCTTTTTTCCCACTACCGTTAACTACTTGAAGACGTACCAAATAGTTCGGAGAGACAACTGTTTTGGCTACACCTTTGGTAATTTTAACGGTAAAAGAAACAATAAAGACCAACGCGATAATAGCGCCTAAAGCTAAAATTATTCCTATGAGATAATTAAATTTTACCTTTTTAATAAGGTGTTTAGCTGACATGCGATTTTAATAAATTACTTATGAAGGGTTTAATCATTTAAAATTAAAAAACGGAAGGATGGAAAAATTACTTATTTGTATTTATCCTTTCCTCAATAGTTAAATAAATCATAGCTATAAGGGTTATTGATAGAATAAGGATTCATATAACCGTTATATCGTTGAACTCCAATGCTCATACGAAAATTTTTGGAAGGATGATAATCAATCAAAAAACCCGGTAAAATGGTCGCATTATTATTGCCATCACCCCAAAGAGCACCGGCGTTGTGGGCAATTCCAAGATTAACATAGAGGGAGAGTTTTGAGGATATATCATACAACATAGAAGTATTCAAAAGCCCCATAGAACCGGTATATTCTCCACCCGAAAAGAAAACTACCGAATAACTGTTTGACCACTTCACTCGTGATAAATCTATTAAAGAAAAGGGAGTTTTTGTCGGTTGAATTCCCATGGAACTATTGTTATTTACATTGGCTATCTTTGCTTCTTCTTTAAACTGGGCGGAAGCATTTGCGGCTATCATAAAAATTAAAGTGGCGATCAAAAAATTTTTCATTATCCTTTAACTATCCTCACTCTATCAACAATCTAAAATATTTATCAACTATGGTCAACTTAAAAATTGTATTTCATAATATCGACTTCTTTGATTCAATTGTTTATAATTATAACAATTAAAGATATAGTTTAGTTTAAAATTATTTTCCGAAAGAGAATTTATGGGATAAATATTCAAGTTGTTCGACAGAATTAACCCCCAAAACCTCATCGGGATTTTCAGCCGCCACCACTGAAACGCGTAATCCTTTATTATACATCACCTTAACGCAATCAGTCAAATAATATTCCCGTTGAGAATTATTATTATCAATTTGCATAAGAGTTTTAAACAAAAGCTGATTGTCAAAACAAAAAGTACCGGTATTTATCTCGTTTATTTGCAAAATATCATCTGAAGCATCTTTATGCTCTACAATCTCTTTTAACCTATCCGTTTGTGCCTCTCTTACAACCCTCCCGTAACCTTCCGGATTATTTACATAAGCCGAAAGGCAGGTGGCATCAGCTTTGGTTTTTTGATGAGTATCAAATAATCGCCGAACGGTATTTGCCGATAAAAAGGGCACATCTCCCAATGCGATTAGTGTTGTTCCCTGAAAATCCGCCACTAAATCTTTGGTAACCATAACAGCATGCCCGGTACCCAGTTGTTCCTTTTGCCAGGCAAATAAAACCGGATAAGCGGACAGTTCTTTTTGTACCATCTCCCCTTTATGCCCGACAACAACTACGATTTTTTTGAAGTTAAGAGGAATTAATGTATCAAGTAATATTTTTATTATTGGCTTCCCATTAATCCGCTGAAGCACCTTGGGTAGATCTGATTTCATACGTTTACCTTTACCGGCAGCCAGAACTATAGCGGCGTGATTTTTAAACATCAATTAAGCCTCTTTTAATTGGTTATCTATATAAAGAATAAGGTATAATTTAAATCTTTAAAGGTTTATTATCTTTATCCACATGAACTATAGCCGGTTTAAAATCAACAGCTTCACTTTTTTCCAAATGCCCATAAGCAATAATAATAACCAAATCGCCAATGGTTCCTTTGCGAGCTGCCGCACCATTTAAAGCAATGATACCACTGTCAGATTCACCTTCTATAACATAAGTTTCAAAACGCTCACCATTGCTAATATTGGCAACTTGTACTTTTTCGAAAGGAAGCAAATCGGCTAACTTCATAAGGCGGGAATCAATGGTAATGGAACCGACATATTCCAAATTAGCATCGGTTATGCGAGCTCGATGAATCTTGGATTTACATATAGATATAAGCATTTTACAACCAACTTTTTATTTTCCCTTACAAAAAAATATAGTCAATCCTATCAAATGTGCAAGTTGTTTAATCGACTAATCCTTTTCCTCTACTATAAAAAACCCTTATTAAGATTCAAAGTTCCATAAAAAGGATACAAATATATCCGTGTAATTTAGGCTTTAATTTCCACCCAGTTATGAGCCGGATATATTTCCAATTCATCACTAATATCATCTATGGCTTTAACCAAATTATTCCAAGTTACTAAGTTTTTTGCTTTCCGCGGGGGTAGCCAGCGATATTCACAATTTTCCGGTGAAAGTTTAACTTCATCTTTGGGTGATACCACCGCCACAATTAGAGGTAAAATCCAGATAGTATCAAACTCCGGTTCGTAAAATTGAACCAAATACTCCGTTGCCCACATATTTGTGGGCTTTAATCCAGTTTCCTCTTTTAACTCACGAACCACTACTTGAGCCACCGTTTCTTTTTCTTTTTTACCTCCGGTTACAAACCCCCAACAACCGCCATAAGATTCCGTTTCGGCTCTCTTCAATATCAAGAATTCCCAACCCTCATAATCTTTTTTCACTACGGCAATATTTACTCCGGGAGATTCTATTTTTATTTTATTTGATTCTGTCATCAATATTTCTTTCCGTTATAATTTTTTTAAGCAATAAACAATTGATTTTAAAAAGGTCAATAACATTTCAATTTTTTAAATACTTTTTACATACAAATATATGAAAACTAACGATTAAAACATGTTAAAGATGATATATGTTCCTAATTATTGATGATTAAAAGACTTATGAAAAAAACAAACAAAAAACCATTGCTATAAAATTATTTATTTATAAATTGTAAGTTTATATTAAAAATTTAATTATGCTTCAGATGAATTAAGATTGAAATATTAGAACCTAAATAATCAAGGGAAAAATGAACAAAAAGACTTTTACTATTATTATCTTACTTATTATTATCAGCGCCATTATCGGAGGAAGCTTAGGTTATTACTTCCCTAACTTTATACTTTCCATCAGCTTTATCGGGCAACTTTTTTTCAACGCTCTAAAAATAATTATTATCCCTCTTGTCATAGCAACGGTTATAGTCGGTTTGGCAACTATTAGAAATGTAAAAAAAATCAATCGCACCGCGACCAAAACACTTCTTTATTATCTCTCGACAACATTTTTAGCCATAGTTGTTGCTTTCATTTTAGTTTATATCATACGACCGGGGGGAAATACCTCCATGACAGGAGCATTCATACCATCAGATATAACAACGGTTAATTCTTTTTCTTTTACCAATTTAATTGGTTCTTTATTACCAAATAATTTTATCAAAACAACCTCTCAAGGTAATATATTGGGACTGGTTGTCTTTTCCATGTTTTTCGGAGCCATTTTAGCCGGTATGGGGACAAAAGGGAAAGTAGTCATCGATTTTTTCAAAGAGATAAATGACATTTTAATCAAGCTTACTCAATATTTCCTGTTTATCGCTCCCTTGGGAATTTTTTCGTTAGTCGGTACTTTCGTTGCTCAGAATCATAGCTCCTCAAATAAAATTTTCTCCTCCCTGTTTATTTATTCCCTAACGATTATAATTGCCTTTTTAGTCCATTCCTTAGTGGTTCTTCCTTTGATATTAAAACTATTTAGCAGACAATCCTCTTACAAATATCTGGGGAAAACCCTTCCCGCTATTTTTACCGCCATGGGGACTTCTTCTTCGGCAGCCACTCTACCTATCACTTATGATTGTGTTGTAGATAAAAACAAAGTTGATAATCGAGCCGCTTCCTTTACTCTCCCGTTAGGTGCCATGATAAATCTCAACGGTACCGCTATATATTTAACAGTGGGTATTATGTTTATCGCCCAGTTGTATCATATTGACCTTTCTTTGCTAAAAATTATAGCTCTTTTGGGTACTTCCTTGGTTCTTTCCATCGGGGCTTCTATGATCCCTTATTCAACGGTGATAATAATGGGAATAATAATAAATATTATAAATTTGCCTCCTCAGGCTTATGCCGGGCTTGGTCTAATTTTGGCTGTGGGCTGGTTTTTTGACCATTGGGCAACGGCGGTAAATGTCTGGGGTGATGCGGTGGGAGCGGCAGTTATTGACAACACCTTTGATTTGAAAACAGGATTTAATATCAAAAAAAGTCTTCCGCGGAAACATAATTTAAGAACAGTGGGAAAAGAAACTAACAAACATGGCTTCAAAGAGAATAAAAGAAAAAGCCCCAAACCCTTTGTATTGAAAAGGAAAACGACAAAAATCAAAGAAAAACATTCCCCAAGTCCCCAAAAAAATAAAACCCTTCAAAGTAAAGCTATCCAAAAACCAAGAACCACCAAAGAATCGTCGCACCGCAAAAACAAATTTAAACCGCAGAAAAAGAATTCCCCGTTCGTGATGCCTCCCGCTCCTTTCCATATTCTGGAAACGGAACTCCATACCAAAGATGAAACGGAAACAAAACAAAATGAAAACAAGCCCCGCGAAACCAGTTTAACGGAGGAAACTATCGCTCGTGAACATGCTAAGATATCTTCACAATTAGCCACCTTGAAAGAAAAAGAACAAAAAAAAAGAACTCGTCATATTTCAAAGAATTCTATTAAAATTGATTTAGATACCAATCCTTCCTCGACACCTTCAAACAAGAAAGATGACAACGAAAATCTGCTTAAAGTTGATTTTTATTCTGACGATGTCCACGATACAACCTCAGATAATGATAGCAAAGATTCAAATATCAAAGTTATCAATAATTTTCACAGTGAAACAGAAGATGACAACAAAGCACCTTCCACTGAAACCGGAAATAAAATCATTAAGGAAAACCAAAACGAGATATCCTCAAACACCGATAGCAATCCCGACAAAGAAAGAAATTCCCAAACCTTAGTAACCTCAGAGCCAAGCTCTGAATATGGGCGGTATAAATCAAGGAAAAAGGTTTCTCACCAAAACAAACACGATGATAACGAAGCCGATATACCCGACAATGATAACCCAGAATATTCCCTTGAAAAAGTATCATTTGGACGAAAGAAGCATAAGAAATAAAACCTTCATTGAATCCGAGAACAGTTTAACCCTATCAATTTTAACCCTATTAGTTCTATAGAGTTTTTATTATAAATACTATGAAAATTACCATTTCAGCTATCAATATTTCAAGAATATATAAAAAACGGAACTTCTCTTTTATAAGAACCATATACTTATTAGATAAAAGTTGTTGACCCAAACAGGCTAAATATTGTAAATTACCAAAGAGGAAATTCGTTATGAATTATATCAAAATTGCTTTTTTAATGATTCTTTTGATGGCCCTTTTTATGTTTGTCGGCTATCTGGTCGGAGGCCAAGGTGGAATGATAATTGCCTTCCTTTTAGCTAGTGGGTTGAATTTTTTTAGTTATTGGTATTCCGATAAAGTAGTATTAAAAATGTATCACGCAAAACCGATAGCAACCGAAGGTGATTGTCCTGAATTATATAATGCCGTAAAAACAGTAATTGACAGAATAAATAATAATTATGACGCTTCAAGCGATATATTGAAATCGACCCCTAACACCCATACGCCTATGCCCAAAGTGTACTTAATCCCCAGTAAAGCTCCCAATGCGTTTAGCACCGGCAGAAATGCCGAACATGCAGCCGTTGCCGCCACAGAAGGTATTATAGAAATACTCAGTCAAGACGAACTGATTGGGGTTATCGGACATGAGATTGCCCATATCAGAAACAAAGATATGCTCATTGGCACTGTTGTGGCAACTTTTGCCGGCGCTATCGGTATTTTAGCTTCCATTGCTCGTTGGGGAGCTATCTTTGGAGGATTCAGCAAAGGAGATGACGACCGCGGAGGCATCGCCGGCTTGTTAATTGCCGCTATTGTAGCCCCGATTGTCGCTATGATTATACAATTGGCAATTTCTCGTCAAAGAGAATACCGCGCCGATGCCGAAGGAGGAAGAATAACGGGAAAATACCTCGCTTTGGCATCAGCTTTGAAAAAAATTCACAAAGCACCTGTTCGTCTCAACCTTGACAATCGTCCCGCCACGGCTCATTTGATGATTGCCAATCCTCTTTCGGGTAAAGGATTGTCATCATTATTTTCCACCCATCCGCCGGTAGAAAAAAGGATTGAACGGCTCAACAAATTGGCTCAGGAATCCATTTATCAGGGTATAGCATAATTCCAATGATTAAACCAGATGATAACCCACTTTTACATTTGAACGAGGTTTTCATATAATATGGAATCCGATTGGTTCTTGGAACTCTCAGCGATATTTTTATTGATATTAGCCAATGGTTTTTTTGCTTTGTCCGAATTTTCCATCATTGCCAGCCGCAAAAGTAAATTAAAACAGCTTATCGAAGAAGGAAAAAGAGGAGCCTCTATTGCTGAAAAATTACACCGAAATCCCGATAAATTTCTGGCTACCGTTCAAGTCGGCATTACTTTAATCAGCACCTTGGCGGGAGTTTTCGGGGGAGCGACAATTGTTGCTCATCTTGAAAAATTAGTAGTCAAAATCCCCCTTACCTTCATTCATAACTCCTCTAAATCCGTGGCGGTGATATTAGTAGCGTTTGGAATTACTTTTTTCTCGGCGTTGTTGGGAGAATTGGTACCCAAGTATCTGGCACTCACCAACCCTGAGTATTATGGACGTCACGTAGCTTATCCTATCAATGTATTTATAAAGCTCACTTCCTTTTTTTCCACCATTTTAAGTCGAACCGCTAATTTTTTAATCTCTCTTTTTGTGGGAAAGCAAAAGACTAACAGATCCCCCATAAGTGAAGAAGAGATAAATTTGATGATTTATGAAGGTAAAGAAAAAGGAGTGTTTGATGAAATAGAAGAAAAGCTGATCAAAGCCGCTTTTGACTTCTCCAATTCCACTATTCGCCGTGCCATAACACCCCGAACCGATGTCGTCGGTCTGGAAATAAACACCCCCCCTGAAGAAATTATTCAAATCATCATTGAAAACGGTTACAGTCGCTATCCTATTTTTGAAAAAGATATTGACCATATTATCGGTATTCTATACACTAAAGATATTATAATTCATAAATTAGACCCTCAGTTGGTTATTTTGAAAAATTTGTTGCGCAAACCTCTTTTTGTCCCCGATTCGATGTCTTTATCAAAACTGTTAAATGTCTTTCAAAAACAGAAAAAACATATCGCAATCGTTCTTGATGAATTCGGAGGAACTGCCGGTATCATCACTTTAGAAGATGTTTTGGAAGAATTGGTGGGTGAGATTCAAGATGAATATGATATGGAACCGGAACCATTGGTGAAACACTCCGATACGGTAGCATACGCCGAAGGTTCCGTCTGGCCCGGCAGTGTCAATGAACTGATGAATAGCAAACTACCGGAGGACAAAGCAGACACTTTGGCTGGTTTATTTATCGACCATTTGGGAAGATTACCGGAAAAGAATGAATCAATTACCATTGCCGATATGAAAATAACCGTTCTTGAGCAAGAAGACAATCGATTGGTACGATTAAAATTGGAAAAAGTAAAACCGAATAATCAATAAGAACTGGAAATCGTATTGCATAAATTTTTGAAAGCCCCTCTCGTTTGGCTACGAGCGCTCTACGACTGGGTATTAAGTTTGGGAGAAACCCCCTATGGAGTCCCGGCACTTTTTTTATTAGCCTTGGCAGAAGCCTCTTTCTTCCCCGTCCCGCCGGATGCTCTTTTAATTGCTTTATGTATGGGAGCTTATAAACATTGGAAAAAATTCGCCTTAGTATGTTCTCTTGGTTCGATAGTGGGCGGTATTTTAGGCTATCTGATAGGTCACTTTGCCTTTAATTTAATTGGCGAAAAATTGCTTTCAATATCCGCTTCCCTTTCGGGAACCGACCCCAAGCAACTGCTGGAACAGGCTCAATATTGGTTTAACGAAAAAGAAGTGTGGGGACTCAAAGTAGGCTCGTGGGCGGTGGGCGTTGCCGGTTTTACTCCCATACCCTACAAAGTCTTTACCATTGCCGCCGGGTTTTTTAAGATGGATTTCATTCCTTTTGTCATCGCCTCAGCTATCAGCCGTTCTTTGCGTTTCTTTGTTGTTGCCGGTTTAATAGGAATGTTTTACAAAAAATATGGAATCAGAATCAAAGATTTTATAGATAAATACTTTAACCTGCTGGCTATTACTTTTGTTATTTTGTTAATTCTTGGTTTTATCTCCATTAAATTCTTAAAAGGACATTAAGGATATATTTTTAAATATCATCAAAGTTGTTTTTGGTAACTGGTATAAAAAAATATAGCTAATTTAGAACGAAGTTATTAATATACAATTAGTAGTACGTAAAAATATAGAGGAATATATGGCACATCAGCATTATGATAAACCCATTTCCGGGAAAAAACTTTTCTGGACAATTGTTTTAAATGCCATAATCACGATTGCCGAATTCATCGGCGGTATGATAAGCGGTTATCTGGCATTAACAGCTGATGCAATTCACAATTTATCCGATGTTGCCGCTTTAGTCTTAGCATGGCTGGGCGTCAAAGGCGACGCGATGCCGGTAACCAAAAAATCAACCTATGGCTATAAAAGAGTTGAAGTAATAACAGCTTTGATTTCCGGGGTTTCTTTGGTCATTATTGCTATTTTTATTTTCAAAGAAGCTTATAATCGCCTTCTTCATCCTCAGCCCATTTCTCAACCATGGTTGTTCCTAACCGTAGCCGTTATCGGTCTGCTGGGAAACGTATTTTCAATATTACTTTTACAAAAAGACAAGGGCAAATCACTCAATATGAAAGCGGCTTTTTTGCACATGGCTTACGATGCCATATCTTCTGTCGCTGTTATCATCGGAGGGATAATAATCATAATAAGCAATTTTTATATTATTGATGTTATTCTCTCCACATTGATAGGTATTATGATTCTCTGGTCATCTTATATGGTTATAAAAGAATCTGTATTTATTTTTATGGAAGCCGTTCCTTCCGGTATTGATTTTGATGAAGTGATGGATGCCATTTATAATATTCCCCGTATAAAAGATGTTCACGATTTACATATCTGGTCATTGTCGTCCCATGAAATCGCTTTATCCTGTCATATATGCCTTGAAGAAAAAGATTTCCAACAGGGACCGGAGATTATCGACCAAATCAACGAAATCCTTCGCGATAAATTTCATATCGGACATGGAACAATCCAACTGGAAAAAGAAGGTTGCTTTCGCTCCAATATTCTATCTTATAATGAGTCTAACCATCGGGAAAAAAGTTGAACGACAAACTGATTGAAATAGAAATAACCGACTTAGCCTATGACGGTAAAGCGGTGGGACATAAAAATGGCAAAGTAGTTTTTCTAAAAGGTGGCTTGCCGGGAGAAACCGTATTGGCGGAAGTAATCAAGAGTAAACCCCGTTATGATACGGCTATCGTAAAAGAAATTACTCAAAAATCTCATTTCCGCGTGCCAACTGTCTGTTCCCACTTTACTTATTGTGGCGGATGTACCTGGCAGGATTTGGATTATTCCGCCCAGCTCATATTCAAAAAGAAACAGGTAGTTGACTGTATGGAAAGAATCGGAGGGTTGCCAAATATTAAAATTTTTGACGTCATCGGCTCTCAAGAAATTTTTGGTTATCACAATAAAATGGAATTTTCTTTTAATGTTGATGCTACCAAAGAAGGCTTTACTCTTGGTTTACATCACCGCGGGAGTTTCTATGATATTTTTAATCTGGAAAAATGTTATCTGACTCCCGATGTCACCAGTAAAATCGTTCGCTGGATGCAAAGTTTTGTCAAAGAAGAAAATATTCCGGTATATGATGTAAAGAATCACACCGGCTATATGCGCTTTTTAATGATTCGACAGGCAAAAAACACTCCCGACTTAATGGTAAATATCGTTACCAATTACGGAGAACTACCGGTAAAAGAAAAATTGATAAACAATATGACCAAAGCCTTTCCCTCTATTACCACCATAGTTCACAATCAAAACGGGCAAAAATCCAATATCGCCATTGGAGAAAAGGAAACGATTCTATGGGGACAAGGATTTATAGAAGAACGGCTTTTCGACAGCATTTTTCGCATTCGAACCAATTCTTTTTTCCAAACCAATTCTCTTCAAGCGGAAACTTTGTACCAAACCGGCTTTGAGATGCTGAATCCGCAAGAAAATGACCGTGTTCTCGATTTATACTGCGGCACCGGAACCATCGGCATATTGTTAGCTCCTCGGGTCAAAGAAGTTATTGGCGTCGAACTGGTGGCTGATGCGATTAAAGCGGCACAAGAGAATGCCTCCCTTAATAAAACTTCCAACATCTCTTTTTATGAAGGACATGTCAAAGATTTTTTAAAAAATAAAAATACCGCTCAAGATTACTTTAATGTTGTCATTATTGACCCCCCTCGTGCCGGTCTGCATCCCAAAGCATTAAAACAACTATTGATACTAAAACCGGAAAAGATTCTATATATTTCCTGCAATCCGGCAACTTTTGCCCGTGATGCCAAAAGGATTATCGATGAAGGATACCAATTACCGGAAATAAAACCGGTCGATATGTTTCCTCACACCATGCATATCGAATTAGCCGCAGTTTTTCATCGTTTATAAGAAAACTTGCATTTCTTTTTAAATTTGGTTAAATTTGCGCTTTAATTGTTTAAGGAGGACAGATGTTACATAGGACAACGAGAATTCTTTTTTTTATATCTTTTTTTATTTTACTTTCATCAAATAGTGAAGCTGCAAGGAATAAACAAACCTTTGATAAATTATGTAATAATATTTTAGAAAGTATCCAATCATTTTACCCTGTTCATTCTACGGAAATGGGCATCCATGCTTATGATCATCGTTTTACCGATTATTCCTCGCATTCGGTTAAACAAATGATTAGAAAATTAACCAACTATGAAAAAAAGTTATATAGATATAAAAATGTAAAACTTTCTCAACACGACCGTATCGACTATGAGCTTATAAAATCAAATGTTGATATTACTCTTTTGGATTTAAAACGTATCAAATGGCACAAAAAATCTCCTTTACTTTATGTTGATGAAGCCGTTAACGGTCTCTATTTCTTGATGCTCTCGAATCATGCTCCTCTCTCCGAGCGGATTGTTTCTATTATTTACAGGATGAAAGCAGTACCCTCTCTATTTTTGACAGCACAGAGAAACATAACCAATCCCCCACCGGTTTATATTGACGCCGCCAAAACATCTTTGGAATCCGGTATCCAGTTTTACAAAGAAGTCTCCGCGGAACTGATGAACAAGTTTCCCGAGCGCGCCGATGAAATCTCACGGGTATCAACCAAAGCCCGAGAAGCCATGAACGATTTTTTGAATTATCTTTCAGACATAAAACCTGGCCCGGAAAAAGGATTTGCCATTGGTAAAGAAAACTTCGACTACAAGCTATCCCATGAATATTTTCTTCCCTATGATAGTGATTCTCTTTTAAAAATCGGTGAAGCTCTTTTCAAGGAATCAGATAAAGCATATCGTGAATACGAAACATATATGGACACCAACTATCAAAACGGGTCTGATTCCATTTTTGTCCCGGCTCATTTCACTAAACAGGATATTTTAGACTATTACAATTGGGAAACCAATCAGGTCAAAATTTTTCTTGAAGTTAACAATATTATAACCGTTCCCGATAATATTGCTCCTATCACCGTAGTAGAGACTCCCGCTTTTCTCAGAACGATGATTGCCGGTATAGCTTATCAACCGGCGGGACCTTTTGATTCGGTGCAGCATGGTTATTTTTATGTTCGCCCCATTCCCGATGATTTAGATCGCAGACAACTGGAAGCCCGTTATCGTTATGTCTATCGGCGCGGTTTTAGAGGTTCGGTGGTTCACGAAGCTTACCCGGGGCATCATCTTCAAACCCAGTTGGCAGGAATGAATCCCGACCCGGTCAGAAAATGGCAGAATAACATTATGATGATTGAAGGCTGGGCGTTATATTGTGAAGAAATGATGTACCATAATGGGCTATATGGCAAAGAAGATCCGGCTCAATGGTTAGGTATTTTAGGGGGAATAAGATTCAGAGCGGCGCGGATTATTGCCGATGTCAAGCTTCATACCGGTCAGTTCACTTATGACCAATGTGTCCAATGGATGATAAAAGCCTTGGATATCACCCGTTCTTCGGGAAAAGAATATATCAAAACCGAAGTGCGCCGTTATACCACCACCCCCACTTATCAAATGTCCTATCTTATGGGCAAACGCGAGATAACCGAACTTTATCAAGCGGCAAAAGCCAAAGAAGGCAGCGGCTTCACTCAGAAAAAATTCTATGATGCTTTGTTAGCCGAAGGCTCTATCCCTCCTACTTTGATGTGGAACATTATGGGTTTATCTAAAAAAGGAAAATAAACACAAATCGTAAATTCCTTTTTTAAATAAATTATACCCGAAGAAATGTTGTTTCCCAATAATTTTTGAAGGTAATTTCTTGGCATAGTTACCAAAAATTGACTTTTCTATAAAAAAGAAAGAATAGTTTCTCATGCGGAGCAAAATTATTAAATTATACCGATAATGAAATAAAGTGTGTTTTAATGACCAAATTTATGGTATAATAATAATATGTTGTATTTTGTGGCAATATTACTAATTGTTTTAGCTATTTTGCTGATTTCCAAAATCAGAATAAAAGCAATCATAAAACCGGACGGGAAAACTCTTTTTGTCGGATTGGGACATATTGGCACCGAATACGATTTCATTAGTAAAAAGAGTGTTTTTAAGATATTTAGTTTACAAATTAAGGCCCTAAAGAAAAAAGAAAAAAAGATAAAAATATCTAAAACAAAACCAAAAGCTAAAAAGAAAAGGGAAACGGTTAATTTTATAAAACTAATCGTCAAACATTCTCGAGCAGTTTGGCAATATTTTTCATCATTAGTAAAATCGGTTGCGATAGAAAAGCTCGAAGGGGAAATTGTCGGGGGATTTGAAAGACCAGATTTAACCGGCACGATGTTTGGCTATTACCAAGCAACTATGGCTATTGTCCCCCAAATATCGAAAAGATTTCGATTTGTTCCCGACTGGCAGAGGAATTCGTTTAACGCATCTTTGCAGGCTTCTTTGTCAATTCCCTTCTATAAATTCATGTTCCATACTTTAAGCTTAATATTAAAATTGCCATTAAGAGATTTATTAAAAATGGCGATAGGAAAAAAGAAAGGAGACCAGGATGGCAAATAATGTGGTAGAAAT
>Ga0114931_10005729_pt1 | contig 15365 bp, 15 predicted proteins | sample 2SBtaG_FD_89579 | JGI IMG/M metagenome (GOLD analysis project Ga0114931, IMG submission 89579) | Deep subsurface microbial communities from Kolumbo volcano to uncover new lineages of life (NeLLi) - 2SBTROV14_V59a metaG | ecosystem: Environmental > Aquatic > Marine > Volcanic | place: Kolumbo...
CCCGCCAACAACCGTCGTTGGATCAACACCTGCGTGTCCTAAAACCGTTGCGACCATTGACGTCGTAGAAGTTTTTCCATGAGAACCTGAAACGGCAACCGAATATGGTTTTAACGTCATTAATTCGGCAAGCATTTCCGCTCGTGGAATAATTGGAATCTTCCTTTCTCTGGCATTTTGAATTTCCGGATTACTTTCCTTAATAGCAGAAGAATACACAACAACCTGGGCACTACCGACATTATCTTCGTGATGTCCTTCAAAAATCTTTATGTCAAAAAGCGTTTCTAAGCGTGCTGTGTTTTTCGATTTGTTCAAATCAGAACCGCTAATATTAAATCCTAGATTGGACAAAACTTCCGCTATACCGGACATGCCAATTCCGCCGATTCCAACAAAATGTATATTTTTTACGTGTCTAAACATTAATCAATTAATTCTTATTAACTAAATCTTTAATAATATCGACGGTGGCTTCAGCGGCATCTTCCTTCGCTAATTTTTTCGCCTCAAGTTCCATTTTGGTTATTCTTTCCGGCGATGAAATAAAGTCCTTTATTGTGTTCGCTAAACTCACGCCATTTAAATCCGCTTGCAAAATCATTTTCGCAGAACCATTATCTTCAAGAGCTTCGGCATTGTTTCTCTGGTGATCGTCGGCTGCCGTCGGAAGCGGAATCATTATCGCTACCTTTCCCGCCGCCGCAACCTCCGCACAGGTTGTCGCACCAGCTCGCGAAAGTATCAAATCCGTTTTTCTAAATTGCGAAACCATATCAGAAATATATTCCCGTATATCGGCTCCGCCCCAGTCATTCTGCTCATAACCTTTTTTAACTTTCTCAAAATCATATTTACCCGTTTGATGAGTAATATCTAATTTATCTTTTACATCGCTCAAATGTTCCAAGGCATCAATCATCGCGAAATTTATTGCCCGTGCGCCCTGTGAACCGCCAAAAAGCAAAAGGTTTAACTTATCGCCACGGGCTTTTGGCTTAATTTCAAAAAACTCTTTTCGAACGGGATTTCCTGTTACAACGCCTTTGTTTCCAAAATATGGCAATGCTTCTTCAAAGGTCAAAGCCGCTTTTGTAACAAATCTCGCAAGTTGGCGATTTGTAAAACCCGGAAGCGCATTTGAATCCATCGCCAAAGTGGGAATCCGCATCAGCCACGCCATGATTAACACTGCACCTGTTACATATCCACCCGCACCAACGACCACATCCGGCTTAAATTCCTTAATGAGTTTTCTCGCCTCAAGAAAACTTTGAGGCAAAATCATCAAGCTTTTAAACTTACCAAGCAGCCCAACGCTTTTTAGCCCGACACTATTTATCAAAGACAATTCAAAATCATTTTCAGGAACAATTTTTGTTTCAAGCCCGCGCTTCGTTCCGACAAAACGGATTTTAGAGTTTCCGTCACGCCGCAAAATCTCTTTCGCAACGGCAATCCCCGGATAAATATGTCCGCCTGTTCCACCGGCGGCAATCAAAACCTTCATCAAATGCCTATCTCAATCCTATCTTCTCGTTCTCCGTTTAACAGGTTTCCGCTTTTTCAGCTTCTTTCTTGTCTTGCGACTCGTTTTTGTAGCGTGAATTCCCTTTTCAAACGAAACAAATCCCGCATGCTGCGAAATATTTAACAAGATTCCAACCGCAAAAAGCGTTATTATAATCGACGATCCTCCGTATGAAATAAACGGAAGCGGAATCCCTTTTGCTGGCAAAATCGAGATCACCACACTAATGTTAAAAAGAGCCTGGACAATTATTCCCGTTATGATTCCGATTCCTAAAAGCATTCCAAACCTATCGGGCGCAAGTAAAGCAGCTCTCGTTCCGCGCCAAAGTAAAATCAAAAATGCAGCGACAATTGCGAGCGTTCCCACTAATCCCAATTCTTCACCTATGTTGGCAAAAATAAAATCGGAATAGGGATAGGGCAAATAAAATAGCTTTTGCTGTCCGTGTGCAAATCCCTCGCCAAAAATCCCGCCCGAGCCAATTCCCATAAGCGATTGACAAACCTGATATCCCGCACTGATGCGATTTTCTTCGCTACAGGGCTCAAGAAATGCCATCAACCGACGCATTCGCCACGGTGCAAAAACAATAGCGGCGGCACCAACCGAGAACAAAATCAACACTGCGGTTGCAATGTGCAATAGTTTTGCGCCGGCTGAAAAATAGACACTTACAAAGATCCCGCATAAAACTATTAGTGTTCCCAGATCCGGCTCAAAGAAAATCAATCCGCCCAAAAACGCTAAAATCATTGCGCATGGCAAAACCGTTTCGCGAAAATCTCCGACCAAATCTTCGTTTTTCGTTAGAAAATATGCCAAAAATACCGGCAGTGCCAATTTTGCCAACTCGGAGGGCTGAAATGACATTCCCGGAAAACGTACCCAACGGTGAGCACCATTGATAGCCGGAAACCCAAAAACCGCCAAAAGCAGAATTAAAGTTATTGTCAAAAATCCGTAAACAAACCATTTTTGTTGATACCACCTGTAGTGAATCCTGCTCGTCGCATACATCACGCCAAGCCCTACAAGGGTGAAAATAAACTGCTTATAAAAATAAGCATATTGAGTCTGACCGCCTGTTTCTTTCAGAGAGATCATCGCCGAGGCGCTGTAAACCATTACAGAGCCGAACAGTGCCAGACCAGCAGCTACCGCAAACAAAAACCAATCTATTCGGAGTTTCTTTGCCATAAAATTTAGCCCGGGGTCTAATGCCTGACATCTCGAGCCACTTCAAAATGCACGTTCCTATTCTCAGACGCAAGCCCCACAACAAAAGACTTAAACACGTCTCCACGCTCTTCAAAACTCTTAAACATATCGAAACTCGCACACGCTGGCGCAAGTAAAACTGAATCATCTTTTTCGGCGTTTTCAAAGCTCTGCTGAACCGCATCTTTCATCGAATCTACCCTAATAATTTCTGAACAATTCTTCAATTGCGATTCAATATTATCCGCATCATCGCCGATTAAAACGAGTTTTCGGACATTCGATTCGATCAAATTTTCGAGCGGTTTATAAGGAGCATTTTTCCCTAACCCGCCAAGAATCAAGATAATTTCGCCTTTTTCCTCACTCAAAGCCTCGAGGGCTTTTAAAGTGGCATCGACGCTCGTCGCTTTCGAATCATTATAAAAGCTAACTCCCCTGATTTCTGCCACAAATTCAAGTCGATGCTCCACCGCTTTAAATTCTCGTATAGTTTCGCGCATTGATTCCGGCGAAACTCCGCAAGCAAGTCCCGCAGCTAGACCTGCCAAAACATTCTGTACGTTATGAAGCCCTCTGAGCCTCATTTCGTCGCGTGTTGTCAAAATCTTTTCCTTTCCGCCTGCTCTACTTACCAAGTCGCGACCGCGCAGAAATAATCCTTCATCGAGTTCACGGCTAGTGGAAAAGAGAGTCACCTTCGCATTCAAACCATCTGCCCACGAATTCGTTATTTCATCGTCGGCGTTCAAGACTGCTAAATCTTCCGCGGTTTGATTCATAAAAATCCTATGCTTCGCGGAAGCATAGTCCGTAAAAAGTTCGTATCGATCCATGTGATTTGGCGTTACGTTTAAGCAAATCCCAATTCTCGGACGGAATTCCTTAATCGTCTCAAGCTGAAAACTCGAAAGCTCGGCAACCGTCCAGGTACTATCTGCAGAACTCTCAGCAAGTGACAAAAGCGGGGTTCCTATGTTTCCTCCGACCTGACTCTCAATGTCTCCGTTCTTAAGAATCTCTCCAATAAGGCTGGTCGTGGTTGTTTTTCCATTCGAACCGGTAATTCCAACGATCTGCCCTTTCATAAAGCGATATGCCAATTCAACTTCGCCGATCACTTCGCCATCCTTGCGGTCTACATATCTTGCCGGAACGACACCCGTAGGAACGCCCGGAGATATTACGACCAAATCTATCTGATCAAGCAACCACGAAGGAATTTTCCCGTCGATTAAACCGACGCCATATTTTTCTTTCAAAGAGCGAGCTTCTTCAGTCCAAGTTTCAATACTTTTCTTGTCGTGAAGGGCGACAATCGCGCCTTTCTTTGATAAAAACTTAGCTGAAGCTATTCCGGATTTTCCGGCTCCGAGCACTAAAGTCTTTTTTCCTTCGATTTCCACAACTATTTCTTCAAACCGCTAATATCTTTTAGTTCCTATATTTCCTTTGCCATTCCGCAGAAAGATTATCTTAATTTCAGGGTCGATAAACTCAACAATGCAAACAATATCGCGACAATTACAAATCTAAAAACAACTTTTGGTTCAGACATTCCGCCCATCTGAAAATGATGATGAATCGGTGCCTGACGAAAAATTCTCTTGCCTTTCCCCGTCGTCCTTTTTGTAAATTTGAAATATCCGACCTGCGTCATAACTGAAAGTGCTTCAAGTATGAAAATTCCACCGATGAACACAAGCATAAACTCTTGTTTGGTCAAAATCGCAACAGTTCCCAATGCTCCGCCAATCGCAAGCGAACCAACATCGCCCATAAAAACTTCAGCCTTGGGAGCGTTATACCAAAGAAAACCGAGACTTGCTCCGACCATTGCTCCGCAAAAAACTGTCAACTCTGCTGCTTCAGGCTTGTGCGTTATATCCAAAAGTTTTGACCAACGCCCGTCGCTTGAAACATATGTCAAAGCCGTTAAAGCTGACATTGCAATAAAAGTGACGCTAATGCACAGACCATCCATTCCGTCAGTTAAATTTACTGCGTTAGATGACCCAAGCAAAACAAAAATGATAAAAAACAAATAAAGAATCGGAGGAATATATGAAACTCCATTCGCAATTGCGGTCACTTTTAGAAACGGAACACTCACATTCCAAGGATAATTCGCGACAAAATACAATACCCCCCAAACAACAACCGCCGTTAAAAGCTGTCCGAGAAGTTTTTGCTTGCCGGTTAAACCAAGACTACGTTTTTTAACTATTTTTATGTAGTCATCAAAAAAACCAATCGCACCAAAAGCAAGCGTTGAAAATAGAGCCAACCAAAGATAAACACTATCGAGTCTTGCCCAAATCAAGGTTGAGACTAAGACTGCACCCAAAATCAGTACTCCACCCATCGTCGGGGTCCCTTTTTTTGCTTGATGTTCTTCCGATAACTCTTCTCTAATTTCTTGACCCACGTTTAAAGCTTCAAGTTTTCTAATAACCTTTCCGCCGAAAAAAAGTGAGATTAAAAGTGCCGTGATTGCTGACCAAGCTGTTCGAAAGGTAACGTATTGAATAACGTTTAACCCTTTCAAAATATACGCCTCGCTCGTTCCAGCGTAGGTCTTGAAAACCAATTCGTATAACAAATAATAAAGCATTTAATAAATTCGGAGTTCAGCCATTAGAGTTTGTTTAACCGATTATATTTTGAGTTAATAGCTCGTAATCTTGAACCAATTTTTCTATCACCTTTTCTGTTTGTACGCCCCGCGAACCTTTCACCAAAACCAAATCGTTTTCTTTTATTTCATCGGCTAAAAAATTACCGGCTGCTTGAGAATCCTCGAAAAACAAAGAGTTTTTAAGCCCCGCGTCTTTTGCAGCCTTGACCATATCTTCGGCTAAGCCGCGAACTCCAACCAAAAAATCAATTCCACTTCTAGCAAGTTCCGCACCCGTTTCGCGATGTATATTCTTTTCGTCAGTCCCCAGTTCAAGCATCTCACCGGCGACAAGGATTTTTCTATTCGTCTCTTGAGCTCCCTCATTTAAAGTTTTCACCATCTTTAAAAGAGCCGCTGGATTTGAATTGTAAGAATCATTAATTACGGTAAATCCATCTGCGAATCTGATAATCTCGCCGCGTTGTGTTGGCGGGTTAACTGTTCTCAGAGCTCCGCCAATCTCGCGCGCCGTCATCCCAAAACTATACCCAACCGCCGAAGCTGCTAAGGCATTTAGAACATTATGCTTTCCGGATAGTTGATAAACTACTTGCTCATCCCCATCCGGCGTTTTCAATGTAAAATGTGTTTCTCCAAATCTTTTCATTTCAATTCCCACCGCCATTACATCGGCTTGCGTGTCAATTCCGTAGGTCAAAGTCTCGCCTTTGTGCAGCCGCTTCATTCCCGCAACTCGAGAATCATCTGCATTCAAAATCGCAACGCCATTTTCCTTCAAACCTTCAATCAATTCGGCTTTTGCTTTAGCAACATTTTCGATCGATCCTAAATGTTCTACATGTACGGGTAATACATTGAGTTCAACTCCAACATCGGGCGGCGTAATCTCACACAAACGCCTAATTTCATTCATCGGCGTTGACATCCCCATTTCTAAAACAGCGGCGTCAAAACTATCGTCCTCCGCAAGCTTCAAGACTGTGATCGGATGCCCCAACCCATTATTTAGGTTTTTTGCATTTCGTAATATCTTTTTTCCCGAATGCTCTAAAACGTGAGCGGTCAATTCCTTCGCTGTCGTTTTCCCTGCACTTCCCGTTATAGCAACAATCGGTTTTGCCCAAACCGAACTTATCTCATGGGCTAGTTTTTGAAACGCGACGATGACATCTTCTGTAAAGATCAGTAAATCTTCGAACTCTTTAAGGGATTCAATATGCCCATCGAATTTATCCCTGCGAACGACACAAGCTATCGCTCCATTCTTAATAGCTGAAGGAACAAATTTATGAGCGTCCATAAATTCTCCGTTAAAGCCATTGTTTTCAAATTCTGGTTGTGAAAAAGCGAAAAATAAATCGCCCGCTTTTACATCACGTGAGTCGGTCGGAAATACTTTTACATCAGTTTGAAGTAAAGCGGGAGTTAATTTAGATGCATCAGCACCCATATATTTAATCGCTGTTTCTAGTTTCAAGTCTCTCTTTTTGATCTATGTCTCTTAGATTTATTGGTTTCTTTCGGTTTTTTTCGGGCTGCGCGAATATGCTTAGGCATTTGGCTTGAACGTTTCGGGTATTTTTTATCCGTCTTAATTTTCCCTTTTCCGGCTTTAGGTTTTCTTTCGTTGCTCGCTAAAATTTCATCCGCCTCGTCTTTTTTATCTTGGGATTTTTTTTCTTTATTGCTAGGAGTTTTCTTGTTCTTATTCTTTCCGGGCTTAAAATCTTCCGGCAATGTCCCATCAGGGGTTATGTTTAATTCCGGTAAAACTTTTTCGGCAATCTCGCGAAAAATTGGAGCTGCTACCTGTCCGCCATAGCGCATTGCGCCTCTTGGTTCATCAACAACGATCGCAATCACAACCGCCGGATCATCCGCGGGGGCGAATCCAATAAATGATGAAACATATTTATTTCGATTGAATGCTTTGAGCTTTGAATCATACTTCCAAGCTGTGCCGGTTTTTCCGGCTGACGTATAACCATTTAGCTGAGCTCTACGACCTGTTCCCTCAAGAACGACCTGACGCAACATTTTGCGCAAATCATTTGCGGTTTTAGCACTTACAACACGCACCTTTTCAGGTTCGGTTGTCGATACTGTTTTTCCATTTGCTTGACGTATTTCCTTGACAATATGGGGCTGGATTTTTATACCATCATTTGCAATAGTCGCAAAAGCTGTCGCACTTTGCAAAGCCGTAACACCGATTTCATAACCAATAGACATTGATGCCAAAGAATCACCATTCCAAGTTTTTGGAGACCTCAAAAGACCACGTGTTTCCGCAGGCAGTTTAATCCCTGTCTTTTTTCCAAATCCAAAGCTGCGAGCATACCGATAAAAGCGGTTTCTACCGACCCTCATGCCTGTTTTTATTGCACAAACATTGCTTGATTCTGCAAAAGCTTTTGCGTATGAAACTTTTCCAACCGGATGCGAATCATTAAAGGTGTGTTTGCTTACCGTGATTCGTCCATCTCCGCAATCGATCTGGCTCTCCGGCTTGATTAAGTCTTCTTCTAAAGCTGCACCGTATGTAATTAACTTAAAAATCGAACCTGGTGAGTAGTTATCCTGAATAACGCGATTTTTCCACATCGCAGGCTTCAATTTGCGAAATTTATTTGGGTTAAAAGATGGGAAATTTGCCATCGCCAGTATCTCACCGGTTTTCGGATCAAGAACAACCGCTTTCCCCGATTTACCGCGCACTCTTTTAACACCTCTTGCAAGAGCTTCTTCAACTTTATATTGAATCGAATTGCTTATCGTCAAAACTATATCTTTCGGCTTTTCGAGTCCGGTATTTGATTCATCATAAACCCTTCCTAATCGGTCTCGTTTTCGCCACGTTTTTACTACTTCACCACGTAAAAGCTTTTCTTGTGAAAATTCGACTCCCGCTTGACCTTCGTCATCAAAATTACTAAATCCAATTATATGTGCTGCCAAAGATTTATACGGATATTCACGCTTTTGCTCCTTCGTCCAATGCAACCCTTTAACCTTAGGGAAATCGTATTTTTTTATGTCTTCATCAGATAATGTCTTGTTTACCTTTTCATACTTTGCTTGATCAACCTTTCTTTTTAACCAAACAAATCGACGTCCCTTCTTTTTAGCTCGTGTTATCTTTTTCACCAGTCCCCTTTTACGCATCTTTAGAACTTTTGAAAGTCGCTCCGCCGTTGAATTAATATCGTCAATTTCGAGAGGGTCTGCGTATAAAGAATTAACCTTAATACTCATCGCCAAAGTTCTTTCCGAGCGGTCATATATGGTACCGCGCAGCATTTTTGTTTTCTGAAGATCACGCCTCTGCCCGAGTGCTTGTTTATGAAGTTTGTCGTGCTGATTGACTTGCAAATGCACGAGGCGGACACTAATCGCACCTATCCAGAAAACAAAAACAGCGACGATTAACATGAATCGTGTAAACGCTGTTTGCAACGAATTTTTACTATTTTTTGTTCGTCTAGGGTTTCTTCTCATGTTTAGGAACCTATGTTTTCGGAACTAAATAAATTATCTTTTTCGCGAATTCATGGATATTCTCTGTTCTAACGCGATTAAATCATCTTCAATTTTGTCCGATTCTTTTTTGCTGCCTTTTCTATGACCGCGGGGTTCATTAATATGCTTTTTAGAGGCGTTCTTTTTGTCAATTTTTGAAACCAAAGAATTATTTCTAATTGCCGACTGGATCGAAATATTTGTCGGCACCTCAGCCTTCTTTGCGTTTTTGCCAATTGATGTACTCGGAATTGGTTTTGTTTTCGCAGCAATTTCTATGTTAGTAACGGTCATATCACTTAAACCAATTTTTCGCCCCGCTTCCTTAATACCTGAAGGAGACAGCGAAATTTCTCTGGAAAGTAATAATCTTCGATTGCGTGACTTTATCCCTTCGATCTGACGACGAAGCTTGGAGTTTTTCATACCGTAAGCCATTGAAGAAAAGTGATTGGTGGCGGCTAAGAAAAATCCGCTTACGAAAAGCAATCCGCAAATCAATGTCAAAATACAATACTTCCAGGGAATCGGATCACGTTCTCGGCGAACACGCGGTTTTCTTTTTCTTAACACTTTTCTTTTTTTCATGATTACCTACCGTCCTTGGTGGCTCTGAAGCCTCTTTCTAATTAAGTTTCAAACAAGCGCGAAGTTTTGCACTTCTTGAACGAGGGTTTTCAATTTGTTCCTTTTGGGGTGGAACAATTGGTTTGCGGGTGAGAATTTCAACATCTTTCGTTGTTCCGCATACACAAACTGGCATTCTTGGGGAGCAAAAACATTTTCCTGACAGATTCTGAAACGTTCGCTTAACAATTCTGTCTTCTAGCGAATGAAAGCTGATAACAACCAAACGTCCATCCTTTTTCAATAAATCAACACAATCTCTTAAAAATCTTTCTAAAATCTCGAGCTCTTTGTTAACCGCTATCCTTAACGCCTGAAATGTTCGGGTTGCCGGGTGAGTGCGGTCTTTTTTGCTTCGTTTAACCGATTTAATAACAATGTCGGCTAGCTGCGAGGTCGTTTTGACGGGATTTCCCTCATTCCTTCTCTCGACAATTCTTCTCGCTATTCTTCTCGAAAACCTTTCTTCACCGTATTGATAAATAACATTTGCGATTTCCTCTTCAGATAATCTCTCGAGCAATTCAGCAGCAGTTTCGATTTCGGAATCAGGGTTCATTCTCATATCAAGCGGCGCATCAAAACGAAAGCTAAATCCCCGATCGTCACTATCCAGTTGCCAGGACGAAACTCCTAAATCCGCAATAATCGCATCAACTGCATCAATTTCGAGATTTTTTAGGACAGTTTTTATCTCGGAAAAATTGGCGTGTTCAAAACTTATTCGTGTCTCAAAAGTACTGAGCCGCCGTTTCGCGAAATTTATTGCTTCCAAATCCTGATCAATCCCTATTACTCTGGATTGCTCTGTAATCGATAATAAAGCTTCACTATGTCCTCCCAGTCCAAGGGTCGCGTCAACCATCAGCCCTTCGTCCCTCGGCTTAAGAAACTCGATTACCTCAGAAAGCAAGACGGGTTGATGTAAATCTTCAATTTTTTTTGTTGATATATTCAAAGAGCAATAAATTTCGGGAGTTACAATCTGTTGAAAAATGGCAAGAGATAAAAACCTTTGTATCCGGTTAAATTCATCCTCAGGAAACTCTCTCCCAAACGGAACCTAAAAAAACAATAATTACTGCAAAAAACAGGTAGTTTTGGAAACGAGTGCTTAAGACTTCCCTGTTTCCTTAAACACTTTTATGGGGAAGTAATGAGATGCTAAAAACTCGCTATCGAGCTGTTTTCAATTACTTAGATAGGAGTTTACGCCCATTCAAAGGGAGGTGTCAAGAAACATTTTGAATAAAATCTTAATCAAGTGCTTAAACTTTGACACCTTGCGGAAAATGAAAACATCGGGTGCCTGTTATGTTGTTATAGAGAGATTGCTTTCATACAATATATTGCGTAAAGTGTAATTTTTATGGAATTCGCGTTTTTCCAACTTTTAATTTTGGGTTTTGCTGTCGCATTGGCAAACGTTCTTGGCGGAATGGTGTTGTTCCCTTCAGGGATTTACACACGTTACAAGAAATTCCTAAAATATTTGATCGCGTTGGGAGCGGGTTTTATGCTCGCGATAACTTTTATCGGCATTCTTCCCGAAACTGTAGAACTCTGGCAGGATCCAAAATTCGCCCCAAATCCGGAAGCCACCTTATATGTACCAATGGTGCTTTTGCTTGGAGGATACCTGCTCACACAGTTTTTCGAACACACGATCGCGCCGCATTTCCACCTAGGCGAGGAAGTTCATTCCGATCATTTGATTTCCACTTCATCAGCCTACACCGCAATCGGCGGATTATTAATACATGCTTTCTTTGACGGCGTCTCGATTTCTGCCGCATATCATGTCGATCCCAATATGGGAATTTTAATGTTTGTTGCCGTGTTTTTACACAAGTTCCCGGAAGGGTTCACGATCGCTTCGATGGTTTTGGCAACGGGAAAAAAATCTAAAGAAGTGCTGATTGCTACGACGATTGTGGGGCTTACTACTTTTCTAGGCGTCTTGGGATTCTACTTTTTAGGAACAAGTATTGAATCCTCAGTAGCTTACGCACTTCCGGTTGCAGGCGGTGTTACATTATACGTCGCGGCAAGTGATTTGATCCCCGAAGTTAACCATCACGGCGGGAAAAATCCGCTTGTTTCCTTTTCGGTTTTCGCAGGAGTAGCTGTGTTTTTTGTATTCCACTATGTTCTTCACGAATTTCTCGGACATTAAATTTGGTAAACTATTTACAAAGGCGAATTTTTGCTCCGAGTAAATCAATTCAGATGAGAAAAAAAAGCTTTATTATTAAGTTTGTTTTTGTGTTGCTTTCCGTGGCACCCTTAGTCGCTTTCTCACAAACTAGTAAAACTTTTTCCATAAATGAATCGCCTTTACCAGAGCCTACGGGTCCAGTGATGGATTATGCTGGAGTTTTGGATTCCGCTACAAAAGAAAGATTAGCAAAACGAATACTCGAGTTTCGTGATCAAACGACGCCTTCTATCGAACTAGGCGTAGCAATTGTTAAGACGACTGAAGGACGTCCGATTTTCGACTACTCATTAGCCGTTGCACGAGGGTGGGGAATTGGATCGCAAGAAGATGATAATCCCGGAGCTCTTCTTTTTATTGCGATCAATGACAGAAAATATTTCACTCAAGTTAGCAATGATTTAGAAGATGAACTTCCCGATGGAGTCGTTGGCTCTTTACAGAGACAATATCTCGTTCCTCAATTTAAGAGAGGAAATTATGGCAAGGGCATTGAAGATACGATCAATGCATATATCCGAACAATCAACGCTAAAACTCACGGCACTTTAGAACAAACTGACCTGACGAATGACAAGCCTCAGACAGAATATGAAACGGATGATTCCGGCGGTTTTGAGGAATTGTGTGGTGTTGGAGCCTGTGTTGTAATTGTTTTTATAATTGTACTCGTCGCGATTTTCAGTTCGGATAATGATGACGATCAATCTAGAGGAAACCGCGGTGGTGGTGGCTCAAGTGCCGGAGCCGAGGTAGCCCTTTCGATTTTAGGAGGGTTAATCAGCGGGGCAATTGATAGCGGCGGCGGATCTTCAAGCAGCAGTTGGGGCGGGAGCTCGGGCGGCGGTTTTGGAGGTTTTGGCGGCGGAGGCAGCTTCGGCGGAGGGGGAGCAGGAGGCAGTTGGTAACTCGACTCTAGACTTTGGACTAATACGTATGAAACATTTTTTTGCAGACTTTATCGACGATCTAAAAAGCACACACGGCGAGAACCTTGTCTCTGTCATACTGCATGGCTCAGCTGCAGCGGGAGATTTCATCCCACGTGAATCCGACTACAATCTGTTGATTGCGCTTCACAAAATCGCCCCAAAAGATTTACGTAACGCACATGCTTGTACGCGCGAATGGAACCGGCTCGGGCATCCTGTGCCGGCATATTTTACCGTTGATGAAATCCGTCACGCCGGCGATGTTTTCCCGATAGAACTTCATTTTATGGAAAGAGCGCGGAAAGTTCTTTATGGTGTGGATGTCTTGGAAAACGTTGAAATCTCAGATAAATATTTGCGTCATCAAACGGAGTTTGAACTCCGGAGCAACTTGATAAAATTGAGGCGTCAGTACATCCACGCTTCGGCAAATATCGATGATCTAATCAACTTGATGGCTGACAGTTTAGCAAGTTTCGCCGCGCTGTTTCGCGCAGTACTTTCACTTTTAGGAAACGAGCCTCCCGTAACAAAACAAGAAATTGTTGATTTAATCGTTGAGCGTCTTGATATTGACCGAGCACCGTTTGTAAAAATTTTTAATATCCGTGAAAATGAATTGACTTCCCCTTAAACGAAAACTCTGCGAATGAATTATTTGGGAGTTATTTGGAACAAATCGAAAGCGTTATAAAAGCGGTCGATAACATGTAAGGAGAAAATCTATGAGAAATGTACTTTTAATATCAATAGCTTTATTTATCACTGTTAGCTTTAGCGGCTGTAGCTACAACGAGCTTGTTGCGAAACAACAAAAATCTAAGAGAAAGTGGGCTGACGTCGAAAGCTCGCTACAACGCCGTGCCGATTTGATTCCAAACTTGGTGAAGACCGCTAAAATGACAGGGATTCAAGAACAGGAGGTTTTTGGACAAATCGCCGACGCGCGTTCGAAACTTTTGAACGCATCCAAGGAAGCTCCAAAAGGATCAGATGGTGCAAAAACTCCGGAACAAAAACAGGCAATTTTGGCAGCCAATAACAGCTTTGGCGGGACAATCGGTCGTCTTCTCTCATTGACAGAAAAATACCCAAACTTGAAATCAAGTGAAGCATTTATGAAAGTTCAGGATGAGCTTTCTGGCACCGAGAACAGAATAAACGTTGCGCGAAAAGATTATAACGAAGCCGTTACGGACTATAACATCACTCGAAATCAGTTTCCCGCAGTTTTAACAGCAAGTGTTTTGGGGTTTAAGGAAGAACCTCTTTTCAAAGCGGATGAAAAATCAAAAGAGGCACCGGATGTCGGTGATCCGGAATCTCTGCGCCGGAACAGTCCGAAAAAGTCGGCGGCGGACAGCGAGAAGAAATAGCTAAAACCCTCGAGTGCTGCACATCGAACAATTGTCACAAGGCTTGTCATTTGCCTCAAACGTGCAGGTCTTTTCTTTTTCAAGGCTGCCGATTATTTCGTCCGCAAGCATCTCAATCCTTGTGAACTTTTCGTAGCTGGGATGGGATGAATTTTGAACACTAATTTTAGGATTAGAATTAGGTGAATGCAATTTTTGCTCAATACGATCTAACCTTTCATTGATTTTTTCAATGCTTTCTCCGAGCGATGATAATTCACGCGAACCAGATTCCGTTTTCAACACCTCCGCAATCCGAGCCGCTAAATTATTTAGATCCTTGTCAGGCATGTCTCACTAGAACTCAAATCTTAAATCTTTTCTAATCTATTTTGACGTCTTCCGATAGTAAATCTACGCGATCTATAATACCGACAATTGCCGAATCAATCGCCGCACCGGGCTTTCCAGTTGAAGCAGTCGAAGCACTCAAACCTTCTTGAACAACCAGCACGGTATCTCCCTCGCCTGAATCTACCGAATCCAACGCCAACAAAGTATGCCTCGTGTCATCTCCTTCGGGAGTAATCTTCCGGCAAAGCATTATCTTACTGCCTTCATAACGCTGATTTTTCTGCGTTGAAACCACATTTCCAATGACGCGAGCAATGATCATAAAAGGTTTTGTCAGTCAATGGAGTTGAAAAAGTCTGGGACGCCTAGAATGTCAATGATGTTTCCAGAATTCCGACTTCCTGGACAATCTAGACCTACCACTATCAGGACTTCTCCGAATTATAAACATGAGAATCCGAATCAACAATTCCCACAATCGTGCAATCAGTCGGCGTCGCGTCGCGCTTAAATGGAAACGCTGCTTCCTTGCCCCTACACCAGAAAATCAATTCCCCAATTCCAGCACCTGCTGCATCGAGCGCAATTAAAGGAGCACCAATAGACTCCAGGTTTTCGTTCAAATTTTGCACAATCAGAAACTTCCGCCCCCTGAGCGACTTGTTCTTGACCGTCGAAACGACATTTCCAACTACACGTGCAAGCTGCATTTTCTTTTGAATTATATACGACTCAACAGGTTTAGAACCCATCTAAAACTAATCATCTGCCTTGATAAAATCTATCGAATCAATCACACCCACAATCGCCGTATCAACCGGACAATCCTTATTGCCCTCCGCCATACGAGCGGAGGAACCACCAACAATTAAGACCTTTTCATGAAATCCTGCGCCGACAGTATCAACCGCGACAACATAATCTTCCCGATCAGATCCATCGTGATTTATCGGCTTCATAATAAGCA
>Ga0114931_10005730_pt1 | contig 15359 bp, 14 predicted proteins | sample 2SBtaG_FD_89579 | JGI IMG/M metagenome (GOLD analysis project Ga0114931, IMG submission 89579) | Deep subsurface microbial communities from Kolumbo volcano to uncover new lineages of life (NeLLi) - 2SBTROV14_V59a metaG | ecosystem: Environmental > Aquatic > Marine > Volcanic | place: Kolumbo...
CGAGCATAAGCGTGCCGCGCAGCACCAGGGTCATCCGCCAGGGCAACGGACGCTGGTGGGAGACATCCAGCCGCAGGCGGCCCTGCTCCGCATTCTTGTCCCCGCTGCCCCGCCGTTCGAAGTTCGTAGCGAGCTCCGCCCGTACCCGGCTGACGGACCGATCCGCGTGGCGCTGCGTGTAGTCGGCAGAGAGGCGCAGGAGCGAGAGATCGTTGCGCCTTCGTTCGGGCAGTACGAACGTCCCCTTCTGGCGAGTCAAGCTCCGCTCGAGCGACGCCCCGAAACGCAACGTACGCGCTTTCGATCGCCAGGGCGTGAGCTCGAGCTGAAGCCCGAAATCGTCCCCGTCACCTTCGAGGACGGTCCCGACGAACCGCTCCCCGAGCTCCTTCGTCACCACGTCGTAATCATAAGTGCTGTAGAAGACCCTCCCCCGGACCCACGTGCGCCACCCGTGGAAGAGCGGCAGCTCGTAAGCGGCGCGGTAATACTTGAGGGCCGCTCCCTCCGTGTGCACGGCCGTCACCGAAAACCGGTCACCGGCCAGAAACGGACGGTTCCACTCGACGGTCGCGGTCGCTCGCCACTCTCCCACCACCTTGCGCCCGAAGTTGTCGAGCGCCACGCTCGCCGAGTAGGGCCGCTCCTCGGCCCTGACCACGACATCCGAGGTCCCGAACGTACTCCCGGGAACGATCACCGCCCGAGCCGCTAGACCCGGGAGATCGTTGACCCGCAGGAGGTCATCCTCCAGCGCTTCGGTTCTGAGCACCGTGCCCGGCGTCACGTTTTCGAGGTACGGGACGAGCTCGGCCTCGCGGTAACGCCCGAGCCCCTCGTAGCGCACCGCCCCGACCCGCCCCTCGATGACCTCCAGACGGACGACGCCGCTCGTCACCTCCTGCGCAGGCACCGTCACGTTTGCGAGCGCATAGCCACGGTCCCGGTAGTGGCGAGTCAGCCGATCCGCCACCTCGTACATCTGGAGTAGAGTGAGCGCCTTGCCTTCGAACGGTGCGAGAAAGCGACGAAGCTCGGCGCCGGAGAGCACCGTATTACCGGTCAGCTCGAACCGATTGACGGTAACCCGGGTTGCGGGCTCGCTCGGCTCGGGCGAGCGGGGAGCAACCGGCGCAGGCGCGGGCTGGGTCTCGGGTGTCGTCTCCGGAGCGAGCCTCGGCGGCCGAACCGTCTCCTGGACCGCGCCGGGGGTAGGCGCGCCGGCGCTCTGCGCGGAAAGCGCTAGGATGCGGCACAACGTGAACACCACCGCGGCGATCGCCGCCACTGCGCCTCGGGCCCACAACCTGGTGAATTGAGCCGCCATTATTAAATCCAGGGACAGCTTTCCATCGCAACCAGTTGTCAAACTTACACAATCGGCTGCGTTAGTCTACCCTCGTTCCATTGCGGGGGGGTCACTCGCGGCCCATGAGGCGCGCCAGGATGTCCTGAGTGAACGGGTTGGGCGAGATTTTTCGCCGCCAGCGCATGGCCCGGCAAGCACCCGGACTTCTCGCCCATCGCCCTCGCGGCTTCCTACCCTGGCCGCACGTAGCGCTCCGCGGGCGCTCAGTACGAGCGGGGGAGACCGAGCACCTTCTCCGAGATGAAGTTCAGGATCATCTCCCGGCTGACCGGTGCGATGCGGGAGACGAGCGACTCGCGGAGATAGCGCTCCACGTGGTACTCCTTCGCGTAACCCATGCCGCCGTGAGTCATGACCGCGCGCTCGCAGGCGGTGAAGCAGGCCTCGGCCGCCAGGTACTTCGCCGCGTTCGCCTGGGCGCCGCACTCCTCTCCCTGGTCATAGAGCCCAGCCGCCTGGAAGGTCATGAGATTCGCCGCCTCGAGCTCCGCCCAGCTCTTCGCGAGAGGATGGGCAATACCCTGGTTCATGCCGATCGGCCGGCCGAAGACGACCCGCTCGTTCGCATAATCGGTCGCCCTGGCAAGCGCGGCCCGGCCAAGCCCGACCGCTTCGGCGGCAATCATGATCCGCTCCGGATTGAGGCCATGGAGCAGATAGTAGAATCCCCTGCCCTCTTCTCCGATGAGGTCATCCTTCGGAATCGGGAGCCCGTCGATGAAGACCGCGTTGCTGTCCACGGCCTTGCGCCCCATCTTCTCGATCTCGCGCGCCTCGATGTAGCGGCGATCGAAGTCTGTATAGAAGAGCGACATGCCGGCGGCCCGCTTGCCACTCTCCTCTTTCGGGGTCGTGCGGGCGAGCAGCAGGATCTTGTTCGCCGTCTGAGCGGTGGACGTCCAGAGCTTCCGGCCGTGCACCACGTAGCCCCCGTCCGGCTGGCGTTTCGCGAACGTCTCGATGCTCGTGGTATCGAGCCCGGCGTTCGGCTCCGTCACCGCGAAGCAGGCCCGCTCCCCGCCGGCGATGAGGGGGGGAAGAAAACGCTCTTTCTGCGCCGCGGTGGCGGCAACCACGACCGGGTTCAGCCCGAAGATATTGAGGTGCACCGCGGAAGCGCCGCTGAATCCGGCGCCGGACTGGGCGATCGCCTGCATCATGATCGAGGCCTCGGTGATCCCGAGCCCCGCTCCGCCGTAGGCCTCCGGCATCGCGATCCCCAACCAGCCACCCTCGGCGACGGCGGCCACGAAGTCCTCGGGAAATCCACCATCGTGATCGTGCTCGAACCAGTACTCCGGGCCGAAGTCGGCACAGATCTTCTCGATAGCGTCCCGAATGGACTGCTGCTCCTCGCTCGAGCCAAGGGCGGCGCCCCCCGGCGTGGCGGCAGGTGTGCTCATGGTGTGTGCTTTCCCCATGTCTTCCGGAGACCGCGGATCCTAGCAGGAATTTCTAACGTCCAATAGAATTCAGTCTCCCTGCTGCCCTACGGTCTCTTCATGTCGGAACGCATCGATGCCTCGGAGCTCCCCGCCCTGCTCGAGCCCGGAATGCGGGTCTACGTCGGAGGCGGCGCCTGCGAGCCCCAAACCCTGGTGAGGGCGCTGCGCCTGGAATCCGAGGCGGCGGCGGGCGTCACCTTCATCCAGTCGATCGTCCCAGGCCTCAGCCGTACCGACTTCGCGGCTTTCCACCCGGAAGCCCGCATCGTCACGTTCTTCATGACCCCGGAGACGCAGGAGTCCTTCGCTCTCGGCAAGGTGGACTTCGTGCCGATGCAGCTACGAGCGATCGGCGACTATCTCGCCGAGACCCGAATCGATGCAGCGCTCATCCAGGTCGCGGCGACCGACGACCCCGCCTGGTACAGCCCGGGGGTCAACGCCGACTACATCGATGCCGTCATCGAGAATGCCGGCTTCATCGTGGCCGAGGTCAACGCCCAGATGCCCGCCCCCCGGAACGCGCCGCGATCCCCTCCGAACGGGTCGCCTGGCTCGTCGAGGCCGACTACCCGCCCGCCCCCTACCCGCTCGTCACCCCCGGACCGGATTCGATTGCCATCGGACGCCATGTGGCCGGGCTCGTCCGGGACGGCGACTGCATTCAGAGCGGGATCGGAGCGATTCCCTACGCGGTGCTCTCCGAGCTCTCGGACAAGAACGATCTCGGGCTCCACTCCGGGATCATCGACGACGCTGCCTGGCGCCTCGCTGAACGAGGGGTGCTGACCGGCGCCGCGAAAACCCTAGACCGCGGCCGGCACGTGGCGGCGAGCGCGCTCGGGAGCCGAGACTTCTACAGGTGGGTCGGAAGCCACCCCGATGTCGCTCTGAAACCCTATCGCTACACCCATTCGGCCACGGTGCTCGCCGAGATCGAGAACTTCGTTTCCGTCAACTCGGCCATGGAGGTCGACTTCCACGGTCAGGTGAACTCGGAGATGCTCCGCGGGCGCCAGATCACCGGCACCGGCGGTGCGGTCGACTTCATGCGAGGCGCCGCCGCCGCCAAGGGCGGACGATCGGTGATCGCCTTGACCTCGACGGCTGCCCGAGGCAAGGTTTCGCGCATCGTACCGAGGCTGGCGGCCGAGAATGCGGCGACCGCGCTGCGAACGGATGTCGACATCGTCGTCACCGAGCATGGCATCGCCCGGCTACGCCGCCTGCCTTTGCCGGAGCGGGCCCGGGCGCTCATCGCGATCGCGGCGCCGGCGTTCCGGGAATCGCTGGAAGCAGCCGCCCGGGAGCTGTTTGGGGGGCTCTGGCGAGGCGGAATCGAGACCTGAACAGGTTGCCGGCACCCTGGCGCGGCGTCACGAGAGCGGAGAACAGCGTGGGACTTCTGACCCCCGAGATACTGAGCTGGATCGGTCGCTCGACCCCACCGGTCGAAGTGGCGATCTCGAAACGAGACATCATCAAGTACGCGCTCGCGACCGGACAGACCCGGCCCGCCTATCTCGCCGGCGACGAGGCGCCTCCCATGTTCGTCTTCGGCCTGTTTCGGCCGCTCACTCCGACCGGGGCACTCGGCCCGGACGGCCTCGCCCCGGCGACGAACCTGCCCGAGCTGCCGCTCAAGCGCATCATGGCCGGCGGCACCCGGCTCGAGATCCAGCGTCCGATCCGAGCGGGGGACACCTTGCTCGGCACTCACACCCTGGCGGACATTACCGAGAAGTCGGGCAGGCAGGGCCCGCTCATCTTCATGGTGAGCGTGCTGTCGATCACCATGAAGGGGGGCACCACGAAGGGGGGCACCACGAAGGGGGGCACCACGAAGGGGGGCGAGCTCGTCATGAAAGAGATCCAGACACGAATAGCGAGGTAAACGGACATGCCAAGGGTGACAGAGATCGAGGCGGGGCAGGTATTGCCCGAGCGGACCCACACCGCCACGAACGTTTCGCTTTTCCTCTACAACGCCGCGATCTGGAACCCCCACCGGATCCATTACGACGAGCGCTACGCCACCGAGACCGAGGGCCATCCCGGAGTCGTCATCGACGGCCCGCTACAGGGTGACTGGCTCGCACAAGTGGTCACGAGCTGGCTCGGAGAGGATGGCCAGATCGTCGAGTTCGAGTACTCCAACCGAAAGGCCGCCTATCTGGGGCAGACGCTCGTATCAGGAGGGATGATCGAGTCGGTCGATCCGGACAAGGCACAAGCGCGCCTTCGGCTCTACGTCAAAGACGAGACGGGGGACGTCACCTCTCCAGGCTCGGCCGTCGTTCGATTCGGCTGAGAACGCGCTCCACGCTTACGAGAGAAACGATGCCGATAGCCAGCGTTCCCTCCGTCCGGAGCCATAAAGTTCGTAACGGCTCGCCCCCGCTCGTCATGGTAACGGCCTATGATGCGCCGTCGGCGCGCATCGCCAGCGAGGCAGGGGTCGACCTCATACTGGTCGGTGACTCGGTAGCGATGGTCGTGCTCGGCTACGAGGACACCCTTCGGGTCAGCACCGACGACATGGTCCACCATACCGCCGCGGTGGCGCGCGTGAGGCCCGCCCCCCTGATCGTCGCGGACCTGCCCTGGATGAGCTATCACCTCTCCGTCCAGAACACCCTGCGCAATGCAGCGCGCCTCATCAGAGCCGGCGCTCAGGCGGTCAAGTTGGAAGGAGGCGGAAAGCGCGCCGATCAAGTCAAGGCCCTGGTCGACGCCGAGATCCCGGTGATGGGCCACATCGGCTTGACCCCGCAGTCACTCCACGCCATGGGGGGATTCCGCGTCCAGGCACGCTCCGAGGCGGCGGTCGCGGCGCTGGTCGAGGACGCCACCGAGCTTACCGCCGCCGGCGCATTCGGCCTGGTTCTGGAAGGGGTACCCGATGCAGCGGCCGCGTACGTCACTCACGCCATAGAGATCCCGACCATCGGGATTGGAGCCGGCCCCGATTGCGATGGGCAGGTGCTGGTCTTTCACGACTTGCTTGGACTGGAAGAGCGGGTGCGGCCCAAGTTCGTTCGCCGCTACGAAGAGCTTGCGCGACGGGCGTCCGCGGCCATGGCCCGGTATGCCGCAGACGTCCGCGCTCACCGCTTTCCGGGCGAAGCCGAGACGTATCACGCCTCGGAAGAGCTGGCCGAGACAATCGCGCTCTACGGCTCGAAGCAGTCAGCAGGGTAACCCGTCTTCCATGCTCTATCCCCGCATCGAGCGCTGTCCCCCGCCCAGCTTCGACGAGGCTGTCCAGGCTATCGGCGGTCACTACTCTCTCACCGCGGAGCGCCGGATCCAGCATAGAGGACGAGTGCTTCTCTACTGGCTTGCGGTGGCCGAGCTCGACAACGCCTGCTGCGGAGCCACGGGCTGCGGCTACGCGATTGTCCAGGGCTATGTCGCCGAGCCGGAGCCAATAGCCGACCCGCTCCGGGGGCGGCCGGACGGGCCGCCCGGGGGACCTCCGGCCGCCGATGACGAAGCGCGCACGGGCGCCCCAACCGCGGCTCGTCAGGTCGAGCGCATCGACGATCCTGCACTCCAGGGCGAGATCCGCGCCGTCGTTGAGATCCGCGAAGAGGCGATCGGACAGATCGTATTTCGTTGAGCGTGCACCGGTTCCCGACTCATCAGTCTTCTGGCGTCTTCATCCAGGGAGGAGCTGCCGTGACCCCACCCATTCTCTTCGAAGTCTCGGACCGGATCGCCACTGTGACATTGAACCGACCCGAGAAGCTCAATGCCTTCACCTCGGAGATGCTGAGCGGCCTTGGCGAAGCCATCGATGAGTGTGACCGCCGCGACGACGTGTCCTCGGTCATCCTGACGGGAGCGGGACGAGGATTCTGCAGCGGCGGCGACGTCGGAGGCATGGGAGAGGAGGCCGACAACCGCCCCCATGTTACGAAAGACCGCATCTGGCACGGCATCCAGGGATTCGCGAAACGCCTCGCCACGTTTGACAAGCCTATCATCGCGGCCATCAACGGGCCCGCGGTCGGGGGGGGGCTCGATATCGCGCTCGCCTGCGATTTTCGCACCGCCGGGGCGAGCGCCCGTTTTGCCGAGACCTACGCAAAGATTGGCCTTGCCCCAGGCGGCGGCGGGGCTTACTTCCTGCCGCGTATCGTCGGTCAGGCCATGGCGCTCGAGCTCCTGCTCACCGCCGACTTCATCGACGCGAGCGAAGCGCAGCGGATCGGACTCGTCAATCACGTCTATCCGGACGCGGCGTTGTTGCCGGAAACGCGCAAGATCGCCGCCCGCATGGCAAAGCTCCCCCCGCGCTCGCTCGCCTTCATCAAGCGGGCCGTGAACCAGGGAATGGGCGTGGACATGACGACCGCGTTCGATCTCATCTCTTCGCACATCGCGGTCCTCCGAGCCGGTCACGATCATCCGGAGGCGATCGCCGCGTTCAAGGAGAAGCGGGATGGACGCTATCAGGGATACTGACCCGGACCACTCGACTCGGCGCCGGCGATCAAGACTCCCGAGGGGCAACCGATAGAGTTCAAATGCTCCGACAGGGCTCTTTGTCCGAACGCTCATGCTCATCGCCCAGCTCACCGATCTCCACGCGCTGCCCGAAGGCAGAAAGCTCGACGGCATCATTGACACGAATGCCATGCTGAGCGCGGCCGTGAATGCGCTTCGGCTGCTGCCGCAATCGCCCGATCTCGTCGTGCTGAGCGGCGATCTCAGCGAGGATGGCAGCGCGGAGAGCTATCAAGCGCTTCGGGACCGCCTGGCACCCCTGGAAGCGCCGATCCTGCCGATTGCCGGCAATCACGACCGGCGAGATGCGCTGCGAAACGCGTTCTCGGATCTCGGCCTGTTTCCTCCCGATGGACCCCTGCACTACAGCCTGGACGCGGGACCCCTGTGTTTCATTGCCCTCGACACCCTGGAGGAAGGGCGTGGCGGCGGACGGCTCGACCGCGAGCGCCTGAAATGGCTGGAGAAGACTCTGCATGCCGCCGTCCGGCGGGAGACGGTGATTGTCATGCATCATCCTCCCTTTGCGAGCGGTATCCACTGGATGGATGCCGCCGGTTTCGAGGGCCTGGGCGATTTTCAGAACCTGATCCGGGGCCGGACCCACGTCCGGTCCATTCTGTGCGGACACCTTCACCGTTCGATGTCGAGCGCCATCTCCGGTGTGCCCGCGATTGCCGCCCCCAGTACCTGTTACCAGCTCCATCTCGATTTCTCACCTACCGCGGAGCCCCAAATCAACCTCGAGCGGCCCGCCTACTGTCTGCACCGATGGAGCGACGGTCTGCTCGTCACCCACGTGCAGCCGGTCCATCCGGACGCGCCGATCCCGGTGACCTCGGAGTCCTGGCGGCGGAAGGCCGCCTACGCCCGCGCGCTCGAGGACGCTCGATAGGCACGACCATCGCCCGTCCGAGCTCGCCCGGCCAGGAGGCTGTCGGACTCGAGACCGCTCTACCGCGAAAAAGCGGCCGCGGGCCATTTAGCGCGGTCGTTTTCGTGAAATGGCAACGACCATTGCCCTCAAACGACCCTCCGAGCCGACTGGAATCCGCGTCCCCTCGCGACGAGCGCCTAAGCGTAGCTTCCGTAGATCCGTCTCGGGCACCCGCATCAGATCCTTCTCGGGCACCCGCATCGGGACACCCTCATGCGACGGCGCGCAGCCTCGAGGTGTCGAGCTTGTAGAGCCCGGCCACGTTGTCGTGCAGCACGAGGTTCTTCTCCCGCCCGCTCATGTGGGCCAGCTGCTCCTCGAGCATGGACCGAGACCCGGGCCAGGTCGAGTCGCTGTGCGGGTAGTCGTTCGCCCACATCATACGTTCGACGTTCAAATGGTCCTTGAACCGAAAGGCGGTGTAATCATCCTGAAAAGTGAAGTAGATGTGCTCCCGGAAGTACTCGCTCGGGCTCCGGTCGAGCTCCCGTCCCCGCATCCAGTGCCGGTGACGCTGATACGCGTGGTCCATGCGATACATCCAGTGCGGGATCCATCCGCCGTCGGCCTCCACGGAGACGATCTTGAGCTTCGGGTGCCGCATGAAGATCCCATCGAAGACGAACATCGTCATCAGATCCTGATTCCCCCTGACGATGGACATGAACGAACAGATCCGAGAGCCCCGGTAACCCTGCCTCAACCCTTCCCCGGAGGTCAGGATATGAAAGCTCGGCACGAGGTCGAGATCGACGATAGCGTCGAAGAACTCGCCGTACATCTCGTGGTGGTAGTCTTCCTGGCCCGGAAGCCCCGGTAGCATGACGCCCTTGTAGCCGAGGGCCTTGATGGCCTCGAGCTCCCGGATCCCGCTCTCGGGCGTCTTGACCGCACACTGACCGAGCCCGATGAGCCGATCGGGATAGGGGGCGCAGAACTCGTGCAACCAGCGGTTGTAGGCGACCATGCAAGCCTGCTTGAGCTCGATATCCGGGATGTTGCAGATCTCCATGCCTACCGACGGGTAGATGATCTCGGCGGCAATGCCATCCTGCTCTTGCGCCTCGACCCGGGCATGCGGCTCCCAGCCGCCCCGATGCAGCTTCTCGAACACTGCCCCCCTGGGAGAGAGCTCCTCCGGCGCCATGCCCGCCGCCGAGACGAGGGACATCGGAATGGGCTGGGTGCTGCCTTCGACCCGAAACACGTCGCCGCGGCGCTCGTCATGCTCCAGCCGGGGCGCGCGGTCCTTGAACTTCGGGTCGATATGGTCGATGTAGCAGTTCGGGGGTTCGCAGACATGCGAATCCGCGGAGATGATCGGTTTCAACATGGGCTCGTCCTCTCTGACAATCAAAGAATACTCTCGGTCGTCTTCACCACGTGGCGCCCCACGATGTTGCGCTGGATCTGGTTCGTACCTTCGACGATCTGCAGCACTTTCGCGTCGCGAAAAAAACGCTCGATAGGGTTGTCCTTGGAAACCCCGGCCGACCCCCAGAGCTGAAGAGCGTCGGTAGCGACCTTCACGGCGGTATCGGTGGCGAAGCATTTCGCGATGGCGGCAATGGGTGCGAGCTCCGCACCCACGATCCCCTGGTCGACACAGGCCGCGGCCCGGTAGACGAGTTGCCGGGCCGCTTCCGTTTGAATAGTCATATCGGCCAGCATCCACTGGACACCCTGGAAATCCGAGATGCGCTGTCCGAACGCTTCCCGCTCGCGCACGTACCCTACGGCCAGATCGGTCGCGCCCTGAGCGAGCCCCACCCCGCGTGCCCCGATGATGGGCCGGCCCTGGTTGAAGGCCTCCATCACCAGCTTGAAGCCCTCACCCTCGGGTCCGAGCCGGTTCGCCTCCGGCACGAAGGCGCCCTCGAGGTGCAGCGCCGAGGACGGCACACCGCGCGCCCCGAGCTTCTCCTCGTTCCGGCCCACCTCGAACCCCGGGGTATCGCACTCGACGATGAAGACGCTGATCCCGCCATGTCGTGCCGAGACATCGGTCTTGGCAGCGACGACGACGAAGTCCGAGAACGCGGCATTCGTGCAGAAGATCTTCGTGCCGCTCAGCCGATACCCTCCCGGGCAGCGCTCGGCCCGGGTCGCGAGCCCGGCCACATCCGAGCCGACCCCCGGCTCGGTCACCGAGATGGCAGCCCGCAGCGCCCCGGAGGCGAGGCCGGGCAGGTAGCGCCGCTTCTGGTCGTCATCACCGCCGGCCAGGATTGCCGCGAAGGGCACCCACTGGACGACCAGAAGGTAAGCGGTGTTGTAACACACCCGGCCGAGCTCCTCGACCGCGAGACACGCAGTGAGCATGCTGCCGCTGCCGCCATAGCGCTCCGGAAAGGGCAAGGCGAACAGCCCGAGTTCGCGCAGCGCATCGAACATCGTCTGCGGGTACCGCGCCTCGCGGTCGATCTCCGCCGCGAGCGGGGCGGCCTGCTCGCGGGCAAAAGCCCTGACCGTCTCCTGGACGAGACACTGCTCTTCGGTCAGGGCATACTGCACTGACATGTAAGGTCCCTTTCGACACCCCGTTCTACCAGACCGATTCGATACTAACAAATCTATCGAACGTTCGATAGATTACCCCGCGCCGACATCCTTGACTGCGAGCGGAGGGTCACGAAAGATCATGCGGGCGCCTTCGCCGCCGGGGTCGGCCAAGCCCCGGGGGCATGAGCACCGGGTGGGTGGGAAGCGGAAATCGCTTCGGGGCGGCACGCCAAGGCACGCCAAGGCATGGAGGTACCCATGGAAGTCGGCATCTTTTGCGCATTCTCGGAGCTGACCTCGCCAGAGGTGATGCGGGCCCAGCTCCGAGCGATCGAGGAGCGCGGCTTCCACGCGGTGTGGGTACCGGAGCACGTCGTCCTCTTCGACGCCTATGACTCTCGCTACCCTTACGCCGAGGACGGCCGCCTCCCGGGCTTCCGCGATGGCATGCTCGACCCCTTCAGCGCCCTGACATTCGCTGCCGCGAATACGCAGAAGGTCCGCCTCGGCACCAGCATCTGCCTGGTGCCACAACGCAACCCGGTCTACACCGCCAAGCAGATCGCGGACGTGGACTATCTCTCGGGAGGCCGGGTGAACTTCGGCGTCGGCATAGGCTGGCTGCGCGAGGAGTTCGAAGCCCTTCAAGTCCCTTGGCCGCGCCGCGCGCAACGAGCGCGCGACTACATCGGGGTCATGAAAGCCCTGTGGTGCAACGAGGTCGCATCGTACGAGGGTGAGCTCTACCGGCTGTCTGCGTGCCGCCAGAGTCCGAAGCCGGTGCAGTCCCCTCATCCACCGATCTTCTTCGGCGGAGAAGGCGATCCGGCGCTGCGCCGGGTCGCGGAGCTCGGACAGGGCTGGCTCGGCGCCAAGGTGCTACCGGAAGCGGTTCCGGAGCGGCTCCGACGTCTGGACGAGCTGCTCGCGGAGGCGGGCCGAAGCCGGGCGGATATCAAGATCTACATCATGCCGAACCGCGCGCCCCAGCCCGACTTCTTCCCTCGCTACGAGGACGCGGGCGTCGATCAGATCATTCACATGGTCGGAGGTCGGGACCTCGATGGCTACCTGTCGCGGCTCGACCGCCTGGCGAAGATGGCTTTTCGCTGAGAAACACGGATGCGGGCAGCACTCGCGGCGCTGGAGGAAACGAGATGGGCGATGGGCGAACGTTCGAGGGTAAACGGGTCGCGATCACCGGTGCTGCCGGCAATCTGGGCCGGGCGGTGGCCAGCGCGTTCCTCGCCGCCGGGGCGCGGGTGCTGTTACTCGACCGGGTTGCCTCCAGGCTCTCGGTCGAGGGGGAGGCTGCTGCCCGCGTCGAGTCCCATGTGGTCGATCTGACCGACACGCGCGCGAGCGCCGAGGCCTTCGCCGGGCTTGGAGCGCTCGATGCCCTGTGCAACATCGCCGGCGGCTTCGACATGGGCACGCCGGTCCACGAGACCACGCCGGAGCAGTGGGAGCGCATGCTCGACATCAACGTCCGCACCCTGCTCAACAGTGTCCGGGGCGCGGTGCCCGGCATGCTGGCGCGGGGGCACGGCACCATCGTAAACGTGGGCGCGAAGGCGGCGCTCGCCAGCCCCGCCAACATGGCCCCGTACACGGGATCGAAAAGCGTGGTGATCCGGATCACCGAGAGCCTGGCAGCGGAGCTGAAAGAGGCAGGGATCAACGTCAACTGTGTCCTCCCGAGTGCCCTCGACACGCCCGAGAACCGGGCGGCAATGCCGAATGCGGACCCGGCCCGCTGGGTGGAGCCGGCAGCGCTGGCGGACGTCGTCATGTTCCTCGCCTCTCCGGCAGCCCGGGCCGTGCATGGGGCCGCAATCCCGGTGACCGGGCTCAGTTGAACCGATGAACGCCCGACGGCTGGAAAAGATCGAGGGACCCGGTGCCTGGACCGCCGCCGATCTCGAGCACGACCGGGGTTGGGTCCATCACCTGACCGGTGCCGAGATCGACGAGCTCGATAGCGCCCTCGCCGCGGTGACCGAGGCCGGGCTCGCCGACCGCCCCTTTCCCCGCGAAGCCTTCCCCCTCCCCTCTTTGGGGCCAGTGCTCCGGGAGGTGATGCGCGGCGTCGAGGAGGTTCGCGGGCTCGCCCTCCTGCGCGGAATACCGGTCGAGCGGTACGACCGGCACTCGCTGCAAGCCCTGTACTGGGGCCTCGGAACGTTCCTCGGCGAGGCCGTTTCCCAAAACTCCAGAGGCGAGGTGATCGCCTCGGTGGTCGATCGGGGCAACGACCACGGAGACATGAACGTGCGGGGCTACAAGACGCGGGCGGCGCTCGGCCCCCACGTCGACAGCTGCGACATGACGACCCTGCTCTGCCTCCACAACGCCCTGCAAGGCGGAGACAGTCTCGTCACGAGCGCCCCTGCCCTCTACAACGTGATCCTGACCGAATACCCAGAGTTCCTGGACGTGATGTACCAGGGGTTCCGGCACGATCTGCGGGGCGAGGGCGTCACCGGTCGGCTCGACGAGCTGACGACCCACGCCTTCCCGATCTTCACCTACTTCGATGGGGTGATGAGCTGCGCATTCAACAGCCGGATCATGCGCTCGGCTCGCGCGAAGGCGGGCCCGCCGCTCAGCGCGCGCGAGGACCGGGCGATCGATCTCGTCATCGAGATCGCCGAACGCCCCGAGCTCCAGTACCGAATGCACCTGGCGCCGGGAGACGTGCAGATCATCAACAACTACAGCCTCCTGCACGCCCGGGACGGGTACGACGACACTCCGGCCTCGGGGGCACCGCCCCGCGAGCTGCTGAGGATGTGGTTCCGTTTCCACCGGCCTCGCCGGATGCTCCCCGGTTACGGCGATCGCTATAACACCGGGGACCGGGGTGGGGTCGCGATCGGAGAGGGCGCTCGATACGCGTTCTGAGCCCGCCAGCAAACCTCTGAAAACTTCAGACCCTCCGCGGCAGCGCCACAAGGGTGAGCCGCCAAGATTGAAGGTCTGAGACTTCGATCTCGAAGCGAGGCGCAAACCGCGTTGCGCCCAGGCGCGCCCCGAGAGGTCTCGGATGGGCTTGCTCAGCTTCCTTCGCGGGCCGCATCGCCCCGGTAGGGCGCGAGCACCGCGTCCGCTTCTCCGAGCTCGGGGGCGTAGCGATCGAACGGTCGCCGCCGCCCGTCGATCTCGACCGGCAGACCGACGACCGGAAAGTCTCCATCCGGCGCCTCCTGGAGGATCCCGGTCGCGGCGGTCTGCTCGTGCGCGAGCATCTCCGAGAGCGACAGCACCGGCGAATTCGGGATGTTCGCGGCATCGAGCAGCCTCGCCCAGTGGGCACGAGGATGGGGTTGGAGGACCGCGCTCAACGCCTTCGAGAAGACGTCGTGGTGGCGGTTGCGCGAGCCCGCGGACGCGAAACGCGGATCGCCCAGGAGTTCCGGCGCGTCGATCACCTCGCAGAGCCGCGTGAACTGGGACTCGGTCGCACACACGATGACGAGAGTGCCGTCGGCGCATACGTAGCCACCGTTCGGCGCGATCATGGGCCCGCGCAGACCCTCCCGCTTCGGGAGCTCACCGGTCGCATGGTAAAGCGCGCTCTGAAGAGTCATGAAGCCCACCGCGGTCTCGTAGAGGCTCGTCTGCACCTTGCCCCCACGTCCGGTGAGGGCGCGGCGATAGAGCGCGGCCAGTATGCCCATGGCCGACCACATCCCGGTGCCGAGATCGATGACCGGAGGCCCGACCCGACAGGGGCCGCCGCCGGCTTCCCCGGTTGCGTCCGCGATCCCGGAGAGCCCCTGCATCAGGGGATCATAGCCCGGCAGGCGGGCCATCGGCCCGCGCGCACCGTAAGATCCGGAGTCGCAGTACACGAGCGAGGGCTTGTGCTCGAGCAGCAGATCGGCGCCGAGACCGAAGGCGTCGGCGGTCCCGGGCCGGAGGTTCTGGATGACGACGTCGACGGCCTCCAGGATGAACCGGCGAAGCGCCTCACAATCGGCCGGGTCCTTCATGTCCACCGTGATGGAGTCCTTGCCCCGGTTCATGCACTGGTACGCCGCCGTCGTCCCGTGTAAGGCCTCCGGGCCCCAGGCTCGCGAAGCGTCTCCGCCTTCCGGATACTCGACCTTGAACACCCGGGCCCCCATGTCGCGCAGGATCCGGGCCCCGTAGGGCCCCGCCACGCTCGAGCCCATCTCGAGAACCGTCACCCCCGTAAGCGGCATATCACCCGCGTGCTCCTTGCCCATCTCTACCGCACCTCCTGTCGCGCCGTCTCCAGCTCGCCGACGAGCTCCGCGTACCGGCCCCCGAGCGCACGCAACGCACGGTCGGTGCCGCGCTCGGCGATCCGGCCCTTCTCGAGAACCAGGATCTGATCGGCATTGCGGATCGTGCTCAGCCGATGGGCGATCGCAATCACCGTCTTGTCCCGATAGAGCCGGGACAGCGCCCGCTCGATGAGCGACTCCGTCACGGAATCGACCGAGCTCGTGGCCTCGTCGAGCACAATGAGCTCGGTCTCGGCGCAGACCGCCCGGGCAAAGGCGACGAGCTGCGCCTGACCGGCGGACAGGTTGCTTCCCTGGGGGGCCACCTCGAAACCGTACCC
>Ga0114931_10005731_pt1 | contig 15357 bp, 14 predicted proteins | sample 2SBtaG_FD_89579 | JGI IMG/M metagenome (GOLD analysis project Ga0114931, IMG submission 89579) | Deep subsurface microbial communities from Kolumbo volcano to uncover new lineages of life (NeLLi) - 2SBTROV14_V59a metaG | ecosystem: Environmental > Aquatic > Marine > Volcanic | place: Kolumbo...
ACCTCGGTGATGACTATTATTTCTGCTTTAGAAGGAATGACCAATTCGATAGAGAACAGCCTAAGCAAATTAGGACCGGCTACTTTTATTATCCAAAAAATTGGCGTAGTAACTTCGGAAAAAATGTTTTGGGATAAAATAAAACGGAAACCTCTAAACTTTCAGTCGGTTGAATTGCTAAAAAAAGGCTGTGATTTATGTGAAAAGATATCTCCTCGAGCCGTTAAAAGAGCCGGTGTTAAATATGGAAGTCAGTCTTTGGGAAATGTTTTTATTTCCGGGACTACATACGATTATATAGACATCGTCGATATAGGAGTTGCTCAGGGAAGATTTACATCCTATGAAGATGATTTATATCATCGGCAAGTCGCTTTTATCGGTGATCTGATACGGGAGACTTTTTTCCCAAATGTAAATCCTATCGGAAAAACAATTAAAATTGGTCCCCAAAAATACACCGTTATTGGGGTAAGTAAAAAAATGGGATCCACTTTTGGGCATAATCAGGATAATTTTGTAATTATTCCTTTGTCAGCATTTACCAAACAATTTGGTATACCGCACAGAAGAGGCTTGAACATTTTTGTCAAAGCAAACTCGGTAGCAGTTCTTAGCGAAGCGATGGATCAAGCGCGGTCTATTTTAAGAGCACAAAGGCATGTCCCTTATAATAAAAAAGATGATTTCGATATCGTTACCGCCGATAGCATTTTGGAGATTCTTAATTCCTTCACACGAATATTCCGTTTTGGTTTGATTGGTATTTCATCTATTTCCGTTGTGGTGGGAGGAATTGTGGTGATGAATATTATGATGGTCTCCGTTACGGAGCGGACTCGTGAGATAGGTATAAGAAAATCAATCGGAGCCAAACAAAAACATATTTTGTTACAGTTTTTATTTGAGTCGCTAATATTAACTTTGTCCGGTGGACTCTTAGGTATAATTTGCGGGTTTATCATAGCCAAAATATTGGTTGGCCTCATACATATGGATATTTCTCCGTCTGTCATAGCTATTGTTGCCGGTCTATCCATTTCAACCTTAACGGGATTAATATTTGGCATCTATCCCGCTATGAAAGCGGCTCGTTTAGATCCCATAAAGGCTTTAAGTTATGAATAAGGTCGATAAGTGATGTTATCTTGGGTCGAAATTAAAGACGGCATTATCATGGCACTATCGGCTCTCAATACCAATAAATTGAGAGCTGGTTTGACAATTTTAGGAGTTATGGTAGGAGTAAGTTCGGTCATCGGTATTGCGTCGATTATCGATGGACTTCATGGCGCTATGAATAAAGACATCGACAATTTAGGCTCCAATATTATTATTATTACTAAATACAGTCCTGAAGTAAATCGTCATAGGCTGACTAAAGAAGAACGCAATCGACCACCGATAACAGTCGGTGAAGCCAAAGCAATTATAAATAATTGTGAGTATGTAGCAGGGGTTTCACCACAAAACTATTATTTTAAATCAGGTGGAAATGCAGTTAAGTATTCCAATAGACGATTCAATAATCCGAATCTTATGGGTACATGGGTTGATTTTATCAATGTCAATAACAAGAATATTTCTCAAGGACGCTTTTTTTCAAATGTAGAACAGCAATTTCGGATGATGGTATGTGTTATCGGAGCGGATATGGCTAAAACCTTATTTGAAGGAGAAAATCCCATTGATAAAGAAATTAGAGTTAATAACTATAAGTTTAGAGTAGTAGGAGTATTTGAAAAAGTATCTTCTAATTTTGGCAGTGATGATATCAACAAAACAGTAGTAATTCCCTTATCAACTTTTCAAAAACTTTATCCTCAAGAAAAATCGTTATTTTTATCAGTCAAAGCTACTTCTTATGAAGATATTCAAACAGCTGAAGATGAGATTATTAGTGTTTTAAGAAATTATCGTAAAGTCCCTTTCAACGAACAGAACAATTTTGCTCTTTCGACCCAAGATCAGTTTAAAGATTTTATTGGTAACATAACCAAGGTAATATACATCGGCATGTTAGTTATAACCTCGGTAGGTTTAATGGTAGGTGGAATCGGGGTAATGAATATTATGCTAGTTTCCGTTACCGAACGCACCAGAGAAATAGGAGTTAGAAAAGCTATTGGAGCCAAGCGCTCTAATATTATCCTTCAATTTTTAACAGAGGCTATGACTTTATCCGGAACAGGGGGCATATTGGGAATCATATTCGGTGTAATTATCGGTTTAGTTGTAAATTCATTGTTTAAATTCCCATTGGCAATATCTATCATCTGGGTTATAATAGGTTTTGTTGTTTCTGTCTCTGTGGGTTTGGTTTCCGGAGTTTATCCCGCTATTAAAGCGGCTCGTTTGGATCCTATTGATGCCCTTCATTATGAATAAATTTTACATTTATCTATCATAAATCGTCTTTTTTGTTGCGCCATTGTTCAATTATCAATTAAATTGGAACATGAATTATTTAGGAAATGTTTAACAATATGATGAAATGTTTTTTTAAATCTATTTCAGTTACTATAGTTGTATTGTTTTTCTCGATTTCAGCTAAAGCTCAACCTTTTAATTTGTTTGGAAGAAAAACAGCTGACTCTTATTTTTTGGTCGATTATGCGGCTTTTAACGCTGACTCCTTGAATAATAAACGTTTGGAACTGTATTATCAAATCTACAACGCCGTTTTGAATTTTGAACAAAAAAACAATCAATATGTTGCCGAATATGAAATTGTGATAAAGATATACAACTCTAAAGATTCTTTGGTGGATTCTTATCATAAAACTAAAAAAGTGATAGTTCCCAATGAAAAAAAGGCAAAATCAAAATATGATTATCGTACCGATCAAGTCAATGTTATTCTCAAACCGGATAAGTATGTTACTACATTTACTCTAAACGATCCGAATAGTAAAAAAGTTGTAATCCGCAAACTAAAATTAAATCTAAAAGACAACCATAAAAAGAAACCTAACTTATCTGATATTGAATTGGTTCAAGCAGCTATGCCAAATAGCGAGAAACCAAATAACTTTGAAAAAGGGAAAATGACTCTTATTCCTTCAGTCTCCCACACATATGGTAATGAAGAGAAAATACAGTTATTGTTTTACTTTGAAATTTACCGTGGCTATGGTTCTACGGATAGCGTTCGCGTGGAAACCAAACTAAGACATGAATCGAATATGGTATATAGAGATTCTTTAACGATTGATTTAAGTAATAATCCGGTCAGACAATTCAGAAAAATTATAATGGATGATATGAACCCAGGCACATACGAGTTATCCGTTACTTTAAAAGGACACCGCAATAAAAAATTAGCGGTAAAGTATAAAAATTTCGAATTGGTCTGGTCTCAAAAATCGATGCTTAAACATGATTATAAACAAATACTGAATCAACTTGCCATTATTGCTCCAAAAAGAGAAATAGATGAACTTAAAAATGATTCCACTTACGAACAACGCCTGAGGGGTTTCAATGAGTTTTGGAGGAAACGGGATCCCACTCCGGGGACTAAAGAGAATGAAGCAAAACAAGAATTTTACCGCAGAATTTATATTGCCAATTTGTATTTTACCATTCTCTATCAAGTTGGATGGAAATCGGATCGAGGTAGAGTTTATATTGTTTACGGTGAACCGGATCAAGTTGAGGACTATCCTATAGCACTTAACAGTCGTCCTTATCAGGAATGGTATTACTATCATGGGAGTCAATACCGAAAATTTATTTTTGTCGATGAGAACGATGATGGGGATTACCGTTTACAATATCCCTATAACGGGATATATTAACCGTTCTAAGGAGTTGAATGTTGAGCTTAGTAAAAAAAATTATCGTTATCGGTATAATTACCTTCGTAACCACCGGAATAAAAGCACAGACTAATAATAAATCATTGGCTGTTTATGCCGAAGCTATTATTTTCAATAATCCGGAATATGATACGGTTTCATTAGTGGAATTCCCTTTTACGTTGAATCGGGATGAATTCCAATTTTATCGGCCTGATTCAACCAGTAAAGAATTATTTGCTCGTATTTTTGCTCAGGTGAACCTTATGAATACTGAAGGTCGTGTCATTGATTCTGTTCGCACCTATTTCTCTGCAAAAGTTTCTTCTTCTTTGGAAGCTAATAAAAAGGATATACAGTTATTCAATAAATTATCATTAATGGTTAAACCGGGAATATATACGGCTCGTCTGAAGGTTCTTGATGTTGTCAGTAAAAAAGAAGGGACTTATTTCCTGGATAAAATAATTGTAAATCCCATTGAAAAACAAAAAATATCTATTGGTGGAATCTGTTTGGCATATAATATGGAATATGTGGGAGATGATAGTTCCAAGATTGATCCGCTTTTGAATGAAAATGGTTTTAAAATATTAATTAATCCGGTAAATATATTCCCCGCCAAGGATACCATAATTTATTTGTACGGTGAGATTTATAATTTGAAATATTCTCCCGAGGAACCTTCCAAGTATCAACTTTCAATAGCAGCTTTAGATAATATCGGAAATATCTATAATAATTTTGGTTCTGTAATAAATGACAAACCGGGGAAATCATGTGTTATTGCCGAAGATTTGGATGTTAAGGATTGGTCTTTAGGCAATTATAAGCTCCAAATAAGCGCTCTTGACCTCACAACCAATGAAGCTGATACCGTTTATATACCTTTTCATATTATCTCAACAAAAGCTTTACTGATGTATGCCAAAGCTAATATGAATATGTATGACCCCTATGATTCACTAAGTTTTAAAGATAAGACACATTTGGTTAAATACCTACTTGATGACAAACAAAAGCAAATTTTTTCAAACTTATCCGATTCGGGCAAGATTCACTTTTTGGATCAGTATTGGAAAGAGCATGACATTAACCCCGCTACTCATGTTATTGAGAACCGTATCCAAATGATAAATCGATACCGTTTTGTCAATCGAATGTTTTCTACTAATAGTAAGAAAAATAACGGATGGGCTACCGACCGCGGAAGAATTTATATGACCTATGGTCCCTGGGATGAAAGGGATGATTTTCAGGCACCACGCATCGGTAATCCTTATGTGGTATGGTATTACCGTTCTGTTAGAGAAGGTAAGCTTTTTATTTTTGAAGATTGGACTGGCAATGGTGATTATCGGTTGGTACATTCCAATGTCTATGGTGAAGTATATAGCCAAGAATGGCAGGATCGTATTGATCAGGGGTATATTGATATTTATGAAAAGCATTAAAATTTAAAAAACCGCTTTTCTTTTTGAAAAGCGGTTTTTTAAATTCATTTCAAATATTTTTATTTACCTTTTTTCTTGGCAGTATTCGGGGAATTTTTCTTAAGAGTTATATTGGGGCGAAGAGTACGTTTTACCGGAACGGTAAAACGTGATTTTTGTTGATCGTTCAATTCAAAAGTAAATGATTTTTCAAAACTTTTATCAATAGCTAATTTTTTCAGTTTTAATTCACCCTCGGCAGTCTTACCGGCGGATATGGATTTGGGTAATTTCACTTCAAAGTAATCTTTAGAATAACTAATCATAGATAAGTTTAATTTCTGGTCAGAAATATTCGATATTTTAAACTTTATTTTATCTCTGACTTTTTCGCCAAATTGTGACAAGTCTAATTTGTAAGGTTTAATAACAATAGGATATGTAGAATCCGGCCGAGGAACCACATTAGTAATAATTTGAACGTATTTATCCGGCGGACCTTCGTTTGTTTGTATTCTGGGTCGTTTCACAATTCGGGTTCTGTAATGTTTGGTTGAGAAAATAATTTCTAATTTGGTGCTGTCACCGACAGCAAGCTCATTTTTTTGTAAAGAAGCTTTCGTGCATACTCAACCAGGCACCACTTTGATAATTTTTAAACTATCGTCACCGGTAGAATGTAACCAAAAAACGTGGCTGACTTTTGAATTTTGAGGGGCATAGCCAAAGTTGAAAGTCGATTCGGGAATTGTCAAACGAGGAGCGCTGAAGGCATAACCGGTAACAAGGACAAACACGATAGCTGTTACAATCACCATGTAGGCAATTTTTTTCATGATAACTTTAGTCCTTTCATACTTTTAAAATATATTTTATTTTTTAAAAATTTTCCTTCTAATAGGAACAGTAATTCTTGTTTTCTTAGCATCATTTACTTCAACAGTTATTGAGCGTTTAAATTCTTTATCGAGATATTCCGGTTTTACTTTAATGTAGCCATAGGCAGAAGATTTCGCTTTAACCTTTTGAGGAAGTGAAAGTTCACATTCATCTACAGGATATGAAACTTGGGTTAGAGTAAGTTCTTTTTTATAAGAATTGGTTACTTTAAAACGAATACTATCGATGGAATGAGAAGAATAGCTAATGAGTTCAAACTTATAAGGAGAGAAAGCAATAGGTCTAATAGAATCGGGGCTTTTGATGACCATACCCGTTAAATAAATCCGATATGGATCGGGATTGGCATTGGTGAAAATATAAGGATAGCGACCGACAGAGTTTATCCTGTTTTTTAGATTCCAAAATATCCCGACCTTCATACTATCACCGGGGGCTAAGCGGTCAGTTTTTAAAGGCATCAGGGTACAGGTACACCCGGTTTTAATCTTATTTATAACAAGAGTATCCGTACCAACGGATTTAAACCAAAAATACTGAGCTATGGTCGAATTTCTGGGAATCATGCCAAATTCAAACCTATTATGCTCTATTTTAAGTGCAGGCTGAGCAATTGCATTAACAGCACTTAACGTCAATAAACATACAGAAAAAAATAATATTTTTAACATTTATGTATTATAAAAAAAAATTAAAATAATGTTCCAATTTTAGATAAATAAAATTAAAATCAACCACTTAGTCAAGATATAAACTATATGAAATAGCTAAGCTCATTATATTTTATTTTAAATTTATTAGTTAGTTGTTTTACCTTGGTTTTTAACGGAATCAATAGCTTTTTTTATTTCTTCTTGATCACCTAAGTAATAATTTTTTATTGGTTTTAAATCTTCGTCCAATTCATACACCAAAGGGATTCCCGTGGGAATATTTCTTTTTAGAATTTCTTCTTCAGATAAATTATCAAGGTATTTAACTAAAGCTCTAAGGCTGTTACCGTGAGCGACAATAAGAACTTTTAATTTTTTTTGAATTGATGGTACAATCATTTCGTGCCAATAAGGTAAAAACCTTTCAACGGTATCTTTGAGGCATTCAGTCGCGGGCAATTCGTCTTTATTTATTTTTTGATATTTTAAATCAAAAATCGGATGTCTTTTGTCTGTTTCTTTCAAAACGGGAGGACGCACATCATAGCTCCTTCTCCATTTAAGAACTTGTTCTTCTCCGTATTTCAGGGCTGTTTCACTTTTGTTTAATCCTTGCAAAGCACCATAATGTTTTTCGTTTAATCGCCATGAACGATACACCGGAATCCACGCTAAATCTGTTTCATCCATAACGCTCCAGAGGGTATGAATCGCTCTTTTTAGAACGGATGTATAAGCAATATCAAAAGTATATCCTTCTTCTTTAAATAATTGCCCTGCTTTTTTTGCTTCAGCAACTCCTTTTGCCGTTAAGTCAACATCCGTCCATCCCGTAAAGCGATTTTCTTTGTTCCAAAGGCTTTCGCCATGTCTTAAAAGGACAAGTTTCATGTTACTTCCTTTTTTTAAATTAATTATGTTTAAAAAAACATTTTTTTCTTCAGGGATATTTATAAAAATTCTTAAATGATTTTTAACCTCTTAACTATTTATATGTTAAAGATTTTTCCCGGGTTCAAAATATTAGACGGGTCAAACTGTTTTTTAATCTTTCGCATCAGATCAACAGCTTCTCCATGTTCCAATTCGAATAAATCTTTATGCCCCAATCCGATTCCGTGTTCGCCCGAAATGGTGCCATCGAAAATGAGAGCTTTTTTGATAATCATTTCATTTATTTTTTGAGCATTTTCCCATTGTTGTTTATCTTCTTTATTGGCAAGAATCAAGGCATGCAAAAGTCCCATTCCCACATGCCCAAAAGCGTGAATCATAATTTTATATTGTTCGCTTAATTGATAACAATAAGCAACCATCTCGGGTAATTTGGAGATGGGAAAAGCAACATCGTTGCGAATAATAGTGTAGCCGGGTTTTCTATATTTAATAGCATCGGTAACGTCGTGGCGAATTTCCCAAGGGTGTTGGCCGTCGCTTAAGATAAGTTTTTGGCCATTTAATTCTTCGCAGATTGATTCTGCCAATTCGTTGTTAGACTGTATCGCTGGGGGAGAGCCGTGGAATTCAAAAAATAAAGTCGGGACTTCTTCCAATTTGTAATCTTTTAACATATTTAATGCTGTCATAACATTTTTATCGAGAAATTCGATAGCGGCTATATCCAAGCCATATTTACATATTTCAGAAACCGCTTTGGCGGCGTCGGTTTCATTTTTAAATTTATAAGCGTTTTGTAACCTTCCTTCGGGTAAACCGGCAAGTTGCAAAGTAACAGCTGTGATAATCGCCAGAGTTCCTTCCGAACCGGCAATTAAGTCCACCATATTATAACCGCTGGAACGTTTTATGGCTCTATTGCCGATTTTTATTTTCTCACCTGTTCCGGTTACAATTTCCAGCTCCAAAACATAATTGCGGGTTCCGCCATACTTCACCGAGTAAATACCACTGGCATTGGTGGAGACCATACCACCGATAGTGGCAATATCACCGGAACCACCCGGGGATGGCGGGAAAAACAAACCTTCATTTTTCAAATGATTGTTCAGATCGTTATATATAATGCCGGGTTCAACTTGTACTTGAAGGTCGTCAGGCCAAAAATTTATAATTTTTGTCATTTGGCTGAGATCTAAAACGATTCCATTTGGTAAGGGAATAGTTGAACCTTCCAAAGCGCTTCCGGCGCCACGGGTGGTAATAGGGATTTTTTGTTCTAAGCATAGTTTTACCAACCGAATTATTTCATCCACATTAGTCGCCCATACAACCGCCAAAGGTATCGTGGGATTTAATGTCGATTCATCATGAGAGGCAACATCTAATTGAGCCGGATGGTCAGATATTTGCTCGGGTGGGAAGATACCTTTTAATTTCTCTACGATGCTCATTTTATTGTTTTTTAATCAAGATTCCGAAGATAAAAAAAGAATGGTTCCCAGTCGGCAATTTTTTTAGGTTTTTGTTTTAATTTGGCAACATCTTCTTTGCTCAGCAATCTTTTATCGACGATAACCATCAACACATATTGATTAAACCAGTCATCATACATAGTCCAGTAGCCTTTATGACCTCGTTTCGTCCCCCAGCTATTTTTCACCAACCATTTGACGGGAACACCGGTCGAGGATGTATCAACACCGGTAAATACCATGGCATGATTGGGGGAGATTTCCTGAAAGGCTATGCGATTCTTTTTGGACATATTGAAATTCATATTCAATGTAGTGTTGTAATCGTAGATATTTACCCTGAAAATTCCGGAATCATTATAATTTTCTTTACCTACATCACAGGCAAACCAAACTGCTTGACTATCCAGCAAAGATTTTAAGGCGTATTCTTTGAGTTTATCAATGGGTAAATTTAAAAGAGAGATATCAGGTCTTTCGTAAATATTACGGCTGGCTTCAATTTGGTACATCTGATCGTAATCTTTGGTAGGGTTATTTACAATAGCGACAAATTCCGGTATTTCATCGGCATAGAATTCTTTGAAAAATGATTGGGGTGTGTATTTCTTTTCAATTATTTCAGTTTTGGATTTAGCTTTAGAGGTGGTATCATCGTTTTTTCTTTCATAACGGAAAGTAAACTCTTTGGGAGGTTTTCCATAAGCGTACACCAACAAATCATAAATTTCAGCAAGCATTTTTTCTTTACGCGCTCGAAGTTGTTTTACGCTTTTGCCATCTTTATACATTTGACGAAGTTCCGCGGCATCTTTACGTAATATGGTGCGACCTAACTTGGTATAATTATATGTTGTTGTTGACTGCTTGGTTTCCGGCATAACAGAAAGTGGCACCACCCCATATTTTGTTATCAGGTCACTAAGATATTGCCACCAACCGCCATCACCGAAGAAATATTCTAACTCCCCGCTAAGAGAACGGTCATCAAGAGGACGATCACGCATTTCGATGATACGTTCTAAAAAGAAGTTTGCTTTTTCCAATTTATCCCAAAAAGTTATATATGGTTCGGAAAGTTCAAAATTTGATATGTTAAGTTTGGTCATAACTTTTGGTGATAAAATATTAACACCGGCAAACATCCAGCACCGGCCGGAATTTTTTTGGTTGGTTATTTCATTTGTTTTTAGTTTAACATTAAATATTTTATCGCGATTAAGCAATTTTTCTCTGTTAAGGGAAAGTTGTTTGATATCATTATTGGTAATGGCGTTGATGATTCGTTTGTCATTGTGGTTGGCGTCGAAATCTTGCTCGTAGGTTTTTAATAAAGATGCATTTAAGGCGCCATCTTTTGATTTTGATTTGGAATAAGTAACAGTTGATAAAACAGAAACGGTTAAGATACAAAGTAAAATTTTAAAATTTTTCATAGATTCTCCTTTCGTTTTAAAGAAGGTAAAATAAATTCCACAAAAATCAAGTAAGTGAGAAAATTTAGTGTTTTTTAAAAGCAGTTTTTTATATCATATATCAATTTTTTAACTTAAATTAAAAAAATTAAAAATTTATTTTTATTTTTTAATAATTTTGTCTAAATTGTATCTTTTTATAAGGTAAAACCATATAAATATTTTAATTATGGCAAAAGAGAAAAAGAATAAAGTTAAGCCCCGTATATTAAAAGGGTTTCGGGATTATTCTCCGACAGAACAATTAGCCCGAGAGAAAATGCTGGGAAAAATTAGAGAGGTGTTTGAATCCATGGGTTTTCTTCCCTTGCAGACACCTTCGCTGGAATTTGCCGAAACTTTGCTTGGTTCACATTACAATAAAGACTCTCTTAGCGAACTGTTTGGTTTTAGAGGTCCCGATGATGTCGATATGGCGCTCCGTTATGAGTTTACTTTATCGTTAGCGCGTTATGTTGCTTCTCATCCGAATTTGGCTTTCCCTTTTCGTCGTTACCAATATGGTAATGTCTGGCGGGTTGACAAACCCGGACCGGGACGGTTTCGTGAGTTTATGCAATGCGATATTGATATTGTGGGTACTAAAAACCTTCTTGCCGATGCGGAAATAATTGCCGCAATGGTGACCACTTTCCAGCAGTTGGACATTGAGAACTTTGTCGTGCGTTACTCCAATCGTAAAATACTCAACGGACTTATTGAATATGCTAAAATAGATACAGAAAAAGCGCCGGATGTCATGCGCGTCATTGATAAACTGGAAAAACAGGGTAGAGAAGCGGTAGTTAAAGAACTTGGAGAGGGAAGAGTTGATAAATCAGGCGACAAAATAAAAGGTCTTAATCTTCAATCAGAGCAAATATCAAAAGTGGAAGAATTTTTGGATTTAGCCCCTATAAAAAATCAAAATCCCTTGGAAGTAGCTGAAGAGCTTCTTGGAAATATAGAATCATCTAAAATTGGTATTGATGAGCTACGTCAGATACAAAGTTATTTACAAGCGATGGAAATTCCTGAAAATAAAGTTGCTGTCGATTTAACTGTTGTTAGGGGGCTTGGTTATTATACCGGTCCGGTGTTTGAAACGACTCTGCTTGATTTACCCGATTTCGGTTCGGTATTCTCGGGGGGACGGTATGATAATCTGGTGGATAGATTCTTGGGACGCTCCATCCCAGCCGTGGGGACATCCATAGGAATTGACCGTCTTTTGGCGGCACTGATTGCATTGAAGAAAATTGAATTGGAATATGCTACTTCCAAAGTTATAGTGACGGTGATGGATCGCGAGCGGGTTCCCGATTATTTGGCTATACTTCAAAGATTAAGAAGCGCCGGAATTGCGTCGGAGATATATAGTGGTGACACCAAAAATTTGACCAAGCAAATTAAGTATGCCGATAAAGCTAAGATTCCTTTTGCTGTTATCGTTGGTACGGATGAGTTTGAAAAAGGGATGGTGTCGGTGAAAAATTTATCTGTCGGGCGAAAGAAAGCTTTGAAAACTTCCGACCGCGAAGAATGGCTTAAAGCCGATGAAATTCAAGTGACTATTCCCGGTAAGGATTTAATACCATATCTTAAAAAGCATCTGAGTAATAAAGAGAAAAAAGATGAGTGAGCAACAATATTATGTAGGCATTGATATAGGGGGAACTAATATTAAATATGGTTTATTTGATGACCACGGAAAAGTTTTGTATAAAGAACAGCGTCCCACTTTGGTGGAAAAAGGACCAATGCCATTAATGCATCTTATTACCAATATTAGCGAACGGCTTTTGGACTATGCTGCCGAAGAAGATTATCATATCAAATGGCTGGGGGTTGGTTCTCCGGGAGCTGTTGATAATAAAAGCGGTACTGTTATCGGTCCCTGTCCCAATATAAAAGGATGGCAGGGAATGGAAATCGGTATTATTTTAAGTGAGCACTTAAACATGCCGGTATATGTCGATAACGATGTTAATGCTATGGCATTGGCGGAATTAAGATTCGGTGCCGCGATGGGAGCCAAATCAGTTGTTTGTGCCACAGTGGGGACAGGTATTGGCGGAGCTGTAATTATTGATGGTAAAGTCTGGCACGGCGCCAATGCTACAGCGGGGGAACTGGGACATATCACCATTAATATGAACGGTCCCAAATGTGCCTGTGGAAATAATGGTTGTATCGAAGCTTACTGCTCTTCCCAAATGATTATTGAAACGGTTAAGTCAAGACTCAACAATAACATGACGCCGATATTTAATGATATACTTGAAGGGAATCTCGATAATTTGAATATAAAAAAAATATTTTCTGCCGTGAAAAGAAAGGATGAAATAGCCCTTGAGGTAATACATGCCACAGCCGAATATTTAGGTATAGGAATGGCAGGAATTGTGAATCTTTTGAATCCGGAAATCGTAGTATTAGGTGGTGGCATTGTTGATGGTGGCGGTGATTTTATTGAAGTGGTTACTAAAACAATCAAAGAGCATGCTTTTTCTTCGGCAGTTGAAAAATTGAGAGTCACCAAAGCCGCTTTGGGAAACGATGCCGGTTTTATCGGAGCTGGTCTTTTGGGTTTGGTGAATCAATAAATAAAATAAGGTTATGAAAAATGAACGACAAAAAAAATAACTATCCCTTAACATTTAATATCGCTGTTTGGTATTGCATGGTCATTTCTTTAATCTTTCTTCTTTATGGAAGCGTGAAAATGATTCTTTCCGTTCTTGACCGCAGCTACAATAATATGGGGCATTTTTTAATTTTTATAATTATCGGGCTGATTGTAATTTCTTTTACTTTGGCCTGCAAGCAACTTAAATCGTGGGGATGGTATGGCTTAATAGTTTTGAACGCTTTGGTAATAATTAATGCTGCCATAGGGTATACTCAACCGGGGAATATTATCTTTTTAGTTTTATCATTGGTTGCATTGGTGTTTTTATTTTTACCTTCCTCGAAACAATTGATTTTTAAAGGGCGTTGATTAATTTTGGTTGACATCAGTCGATAAGTTTATAAATTGAATTTTCACAACTTAAAAGTTGGCGCCCTAGCTCAGTTGGTAGAGCAACGGACTGAAAATCCGTGTGTCCGCAGTTCAATTCTGCGGGGCGCCACTTTTTTAATATCTATTAAATATATTAAAACTATGTCTAAAAAATATTGGTTATTTAAGAGCGAACCGAGATGTTTTTCTATTGATGATTTAGCATCAGAGCGCCGACAAACCACCACTTGGGATGGAGTGCGTAATTATCAAGCACGGAATATGTTGCGAGATGATGTCAAAAAAGGGGATGAAGTATTCTTTTATAATAGTAACTCCAAACCGACAGGAATTGTGGGAATATGCACAGTGGTAAAAGAAGGGTATCCGGATTTTACGGCATTAGATCCCAATAACGAACATTTTGATCCCAAAGCAAGTAAAGACAAACCCGTATGGTATATGGTTGATGTTAAACTGAAAAAGAAATTTCTTCAAATTATTCCTCTTTCATTGTTGAAAGAAACGGTTGGTTTGGAAGATATGATGGTCTGTCAAAAGGGAAGTCGGCTCTCCATTCAACCGGTTAAACCACAAGAGTGGAAAATTGTCTTAAAGTTGGCTGAAAAGTTAGTTTAATTTTTTTATTTGTCATTATCATTTGAAACTATCATTATATTTTAAACGTACTTTATAATAGATGACGGAAAATAATTTTTTGGAAGGTTGAGTGATGAAAATCATTGGCGCTTTATTTATAACCATCTTTTTATTCTTCTTTCTTGGCTTTGGCGGTTTGGGTTTAATATTCGGATTGATTGGCGGTATATTGGGTTTATTCGGTGCCCTTTTTGGTATTATTTGGGGTATTGTCGGTGGATTGCTGGGGGTTGTGGTTGCTGTCTTTGGCAGTGTGTTGATAGTATTGTTACCGCTTTTGGCAATAGGGCTGATAATTGCCGGCATAGTTCATGTTTTGGTGTTTTTTTAATTCATCTTTTCGTTTTGAAAAGAAATATCTCTTTCTTCAAAAGTAGTAGTTCAGAAGCCTTGAGCTTCGGGTGTCTTTGTCAAATGTCTCTTATTAAGTTGTATTAGGTAATATTTCTTGACTTCAAATTGAAATAATATAATTTGAGAATATTGGAGCTGGGGTAGCTCAGTTGGTTAGAGCGCCTGACTGTGGATCAGGAGGTCGGCGGTTCAAATCCGCCCCCCAGTATTTTTTATGGGGGAAAGAAAAGGAATAAAATTATGATTACAACAGGGAATACGGCATAGATTTGTGCGGCCATTGGTGTTTTAATAGCTTTTTGGGTGATACTGATACTTATGTTTTTTGGGACGAAAATTGATGAGAAATACAAAATGATAAATATACTAGATACTAGGGTTTGATGAAAAAATTAGTTGACAAATTTTTTTAAATTTCTCCTTTCTTGGGAAAGGAAGGGAAAGATGAATTGGTTAGTTCATCCATCAAATGATATAACATCAATTAGGGGTTGTTTTCTAGATAATCCTAATTGTACATTTGATTGTATTTTTTGTATCATTGACTGTATAGGGCATTTAAAACCTATTAAAAAATAAGGAATAATTAGGGGGAATAAATATCCCCCCTAATTTTATATTTATAACCCTCTCAGAAAGAAGGAGTAATCAATGAAAGAACAAACAAAGAATACTGTAGTAATTTTAGGCACAATTCACGCAGATAAAAAACAATATCCTAACTACA
>Ga0114931_10005732_pt1 | contig 15356 bp, 15 predicted proteins | sample 2SBtaG_FD_89579 | JGI IMG/M metagenome (GOLD analysis project Ga0114931, IMG submission 89579) | Deep subsurface microbial communities from Kolumbo volcano to uncover new lineages of life (NeLLi) - 2SBTROV14_V59a metaG | ecosystem: Environmental > Aquatic > Marine > Volcanic | place: Kolumbo...
CGCAGACAATGCTCGGGCGCAACATCGCCTTGTTCTCGCACGAAATGCAGGACTACCTCTTTACGCTGCCCGAGCTGCCCAGCTACCTCATCATGGGGTTGCTCTGTGGATTTGTCGCGGTCGGCTTTACCAAATCGCTTTACGCGACCGAAGACCTCTTCGACCGAATCCGCATTCACCCCATCGCCAAACCCGTCGTCGGCGCCACCGTGCTGGGCCTCTTCGGCGTTTTGTATATGGCCATCGCCCACCGCTCGAGCCCGGGCGCCGACATGCCCATCTTCTTCGGCAACGGCTACAGCAGCATCACCGCGATGCTCGATCCATCCAACTACGCCCATGCGACGCTGACGCCCGACGTGACCCTGCCAGCCGTCGCCGGTTCGGTCATTCCAACGACAATTTTGATGCTGGTCGCGCTGGTGGGGTTCAAGGGCGTGGCGACGTGTCTGACGCTCGGTTCAGGTGGCTCGGGCGGCATCTTTGCGCCATCCCTGTTCCTCGGCGCCGCGACCGGGGCGGCCTTCGGCGTGGCGCTCGAATCGCTGGGCCTCATCCCCCCCAACGGCTCGCCCGCCGCCTACGCCCTCGTCGGTATGGCCGCCGTCGTCGCCGGCACGACCCACGCGCCGCTCACCTCGATTCTCATCGTGTTTGAGATCACGCGCGATGTGTACGTGCTGCTGCCGATCATGCTCGCAGCGGTGGTGTCGACGATCACCGCACAGGTGCTTTTGCGCGATTCGATATACACGCTCAAGCTGCGTCGTCGCGGGTTGCTCATCGGCGCCGCCGCCGACATCACAATCCTGCGGAAGATAACCGCCGACGCGGTGCCCATTGTCCCTCACGTCGCGGTGCACCCGGAAGACCCCCTCGCCCGCGTGATTGATCTGTACGAAAAATACAAGATCGCTGATTTTATCGTCACCGATCACGAAGGCCGATACGCAGGACTCCTCACCGCTCAGGACATCCGCACCGCGCTGATCCAGCAGGAGGCCATCCCGCTGTTGCTCGTCGAAGAGCTCATGCGCACGGACCTGCCCACGATCACTCCCGACGAGACGCTCGACCGCGTTCTCGACAAGTTCAGCCGATTCGATGTCACGAGCCTGGCCATGGTCCGCGAAAGCATCGGCGCCAATCACGATCAGGACCAAACAGTGCTCGGCCTGCTCACCCGCGGCCGACTCATGCATCGCTACCAACAGGCCCTCTCAGAAACTTGAGAAGAGCCTACAAGTCCGCAGATCACAATCCTCGAGCTCTGACGACCTACCATGGGTGTGATGGAACTTTTGAGCGAGAATGACTCAATCAACCCCACCGATCCGCCGCCGAGCTATCGATTTGGTCGTCAGCGCCGGCTGTCGGGCTCGCGATCGTTTTCGCTGGTCCACAAAGAGGGTGTGCACAAACCGCGCGGGCCGCTCGTCGTCGCCGGTCGGCCCAACGGATTGCCTCACTGCAGGCTCGGTCTGAGCGTCTCGCGGCGCGTGGGAAACGCGGTCCGCCGAAACGCGATCAAACGGCGCCTGCGCGAGGCGTTTCGGCTGCTCGGGCCAACCATGCCCGCAGGCTACGACCTCGTCGTCATCGCCCGCCCACATTCGCCCGTCAAGACTCAGCAGTACCAGGAATGGATCCGATCCGCCTGGCTCGCCATCGACGCCACACACAGCCGCAGACGCCAGAAAATAAATCAGCCCCAGCCCTCCACACCAAAGCCGTTGACGCCATGAATGAATCGTCCTCCCATGCTGCTGGCAGTGCGGATCGTCGCTCGCTGCTCTCGCGTCTGGGCGCCCTCCCCTTCATCGTGTTGATCCGGGCGTACCAGCTCACTCTCTCGCCTTTCATCGGCGGCCACTGCCGATTCCAGCCGACCTGCAGCCACTACGCCCTCGAGGCCTATCGCACAGCCAATCCGCTCTACGCCACCTGGTTGACGCTTCGCCGACTTTTGCGGTGCCACCCGTTCGGAGGCTCCGGGTGGGACCCACCCCCGCCACCGACACGGTGATCCCCTCAGCGTCTTTGAGCGTCCGGGCAGCCATCGGTCGCTGATCAATCGCACTACTCAAAACGGATCAAAATAATCCTGACTTTGACTCGCCAAGAGGGTCACTCCAAGCCGAAGTGAGCGTACACTTACCTGAGGCAAGAGCGATCACCATGAGCCGACTTCCCGCGAACAAACGAAGGCAACAACTGCTGGACACCGCAGCGGTGCTGTTCGCTGAGCGTGGCTTCGCCGGGGCGACCACCGCAGAAATCGCCCGATCCGCAGGCGTCACCGAACCCATCATCTACCGCCACTTCGCCTCGAAAAAAGACCTCTTTATCGCACTCATCGACCGCACCGGCGAAGAGACGCTTCGGCTCTGGCGTCAACAGTTGAGCGCCGCCGCCGACCCCGCCGATCGCTTGCGTCGGCTCATCGGCGCCAACCCCATGGTCAGCAACAAAGGCCGAGGCGTCTACCGCGTCGTCGTACAGGCGATGACCGAAATCGCGGACGATGAAATCCGAGCCTCCCTCACCAAGCACCTGACCACGCTGCACGAGTTCATGTCGGACGAAGTTCTCCGGGCGCAGGACCTCGGCTTTGTCAGCAAACGCTTCTCACCCGAAATCACCGCGTGGATGTTGCTGCACCTCGGGCTGGGCTATGGCATTCTGGCGCCGTTGCAGATCCCAGACCACGCACAGGACGCCCAAGGCGTCCGCGTGCGCGAAGTCGTCGAAGAACTCACGCTGGGAAACGCACAAAGGCAAGAGCAAAACCTCCGCCACTATCAAGAAAACTCCAATCAACAACACTGACCAACGGCCGCACTCTCCGCCGTCGCGATTTGTTCAGGGCATCGGCGCCTGGTTCAACAACGGCATGAGCTTGAAATAGGGCCGAATAATTTCCGAGTCCGATTGTTCAAACTCGGAATAATGACCGTCAAAAAAGACTTTGCCCTCCGCCAGCATCACGATCCGAGGCGTGAGCCGATACAGCAGGTCCTTGTCGTGCGTGATGATGACCGTCGTCTGCGAGTGTCCCGCCTGGATCGCAGCGCTTCGCGTCGAGCAAATCAGGTCGTGAATGTTGGCGGCGGATTGCGGGTCCAGCCCCGTGGTCGGCTCGTCGTAAAAAATAATCGAAGGCTTCATCGAAATCGCCCGCGCCACCGCCACGCGCTTCGCCATCCCCCCCGAAAGCTCGCTTCGGCGTTTGGTCATGATCGAGTCGTCGCCCGCAAACCCCACCGCGTCGAGCGACTCGCGGGCACGCTGGTAAATCTCATCACTGGTCAGTTCCGTGTTTTCTTTGAGCCACAGCGCGAGATTTTGAAACACCATCCCCGACAACAGCGCATTTTGCTGAAACACCAACGACCAGTGCAGGCGGATCCGGTTGAACTCTTTTTCGCTGGCGCGGGCGAGGTCCACCATCGGGGCGCCCTCCCGGCCGTGGTCCGCGATCAAGACCCGGCCCATGTCCGGCTGCAACAGCCCCACCATGTGGTTCATCAGAACGGTCTTGCCGGCGCCCGAGCCGCCGACGATCGCAACGATGTCCTTCTGCAAAATCGTCAGGTCGACGCCCCGCAGCACCTCCCGGCCGTGAAACCCTTTGTGCAGATTCTCAATAAGAATCTCCGGCGGCCGTTTCGGATCGTTGTTTTCAGGCGCTCCACAAGGCATGACCACAGTGTAGCGGCGAAAACACAATCAATAATCGCGACCCAACACACCGCCGAGCGTGTTGTGCAAACGACGATCGTCGCCGTGGTTCAGCGGGTTGGCGACGCCGGGCGTTGCGCCCTGTGGCAGGAGCGCCTCGGCGTGCTGATCGGCAAAAGCCATCGGCGTCACATGATTGAAAAACCTGTCGACCACCGCCGGCACGCGAGGCAGATACGCCAAATCGCCGTCCCACACCAGAACTTTATCAGAAGGAAACTCCACCATACTCGGCGTGGTCGGGGCAATAAAAGATTCATCCGCCACCGCCGACCCAGACCAAAGCCGGGGCGATGCTATAAATAAGTTGGAATAAACAGAATAAGTAGATGGTGTTTGTGGACGCACCTTAGAAACTATCTCAAATCACTCAATCGGCGAAGTCGTCTGTACCAGATGAGGATGCAGGCGAGTTGAATGGACGCGAGGTAGTTGGGAGAGCAGGCTCTCAAAAAGATAAATGGAAATCATGCCAACCGTGTTGACTCCACCGCCTCTCCCACACCGCCGCCCTGACGCCGCTACCCTGCAAGGGAAATGTCCAGCCAAACACCACACCGAGTTGACCCTGCCTCAAACCACATCCGTTGTGGCGTCGTCGGCGTCGGGCGCATGGGCCGACACCACGCCCGCGTCTACACCGAACTTCTCGGCGCGACACTTGTCGGCGTGGTCGATGAGAACGAAGAGCGTCGATCCGCCGTCGCCGCAAGGCACGACTGCCCGGGACTCACCACCGTTGACGAGCTGCTCAAACTGGGCGTCGACGCGGTCTCGATCGCGGCGCCCACGATCCACCACCTTTCCATTGCGGCGCCTTTGCTCAAAGCCGGGGTCGCCTGCCTGATCGAAAAGCCATTGGCCCCCAGCGTCGACGAAGCTCGTCAGCTCGCCTACCTTGCCCATTCCACCGGTTCGACGCTGCAGGTCGGGCACATCGAACGCTACAACCCCGCGGTGCGCGCTCTTGGCGCCTTTGCCGCCGATTCCGGCTTCACCATCGTCCCGCGCTTCATGGAGATCCATCGCGTCAGCCCCATGACCTTCCGCAGCGTCGACGTCTCGGTCGTCTTTGACATGATGATTCACGACCTCGATCTCGTCCTCATGCTCGTCGGAGGCGTCGAGCCGACCGAGATCCAAGCCTCGGGAGTCGATGTCATCACCGAGCACGCCGACCTCTGTAACGCGCGTTTGCGCTTTGACACTCCCAACAGTCCGTGCGTCGCCAACATCACCGCGTCGCGCCTCGCCTTCAAGAGTGAACGCAAGATCCGCATCATCGCACAGGACGCCTACGTCAGCATCGACTACGCGAAGAAAGCAGGTGTGGTGATTCGCAAAACCGCCAACGAATCGCAGCTCGCCCAAGTGCGTGAAGGCCTGCGCATGGGGCAGGACCTCAGCGATCTCGATTACCAGGAGCTTGTTCATATTGAAAATCTTGCGATCGACGACGCCGAGCCATTGCGCATGCAGTTGCAGTCGTTTCTCGAGGCGCTGCGGTCGGGTCGACGCCCAGATGTAGACGCCGAGGCCGGTTTTGCAGCGGTACGCACCGCCGAGCGCATCGTCAACGCCGCCAAAGTCGAACTGGCAGGTTCGGCGCGGTAAAGCTTCGGCGCCAAACGAGATCATTACTACGTGAATAACCGTACGTAAATATACTCGACATAACTATCTTTGAAAATTATTCTTTCATTTTCAGAAACGATCCAGTAGCCTGCGCACAAGGATTCGTTCGTGTTCGGGAGGCGCCGATCAGCTTCGGTGTTGGCGCGACGGTCCATGACCCATCCACTCCACTTCGTGGGGAAAGGCAGGTGGATGATGAAGTTGCAGGGAGCACTTGTCGCCGCTTCGATCACGCTCGTCGCCAGTTCTGTTGCGATCGGCCAAACCGCTGTTCAGTACAACCGCACGATTCGCAATGTGGCGATCACGCCGGACGCCTCGGCGCCCGATCGTTCGAACATCACAGTCGTTTTTACAGTAGAGGCGACATCGCCACCCGTGGCGCCGCCGGAAGGGGCGCTTCTGGACAACGTGGGGACGACGGTTGTGGTGATGGTCAACGGCGTGATGGTCGGCGCCGTTCCGTTCGACATCAAAATCGATCCAACAACTCTCGGCGGTCCGTGCGGCGGAACCTGTGGCAGCGGGATCACCAACGGCATGTCCGCGGCAATGTTTTGCATCGACGGAATTTGCCAGATGCCGCCGATCTCCGCTGGCGTTCCGGCGCCCCGACCAGGCGCGAGCGACGTCATCTCCGTGCTGCTCATGCCCGGCCCCGGAGCTCTCCCCGAAACAAACCCGGCCGGCGACCAACGCACCATCGTGTCCGACGGCTCCCCGATGGGCTGGAACCGGCGCGTCGCAAGCGTGCAGGTCATACCTTCAGCGCCCGCTGCCGAGGACGCCGCTGTCGGCTCCTTCTTTGATGTCGTTTTCGAAATCGAGTACTCCACTTTCGGCATGCTCGAACCGGCGAGCCTCGGCGCCGAGTTTGTGCTCATTATCAACGGGCAGGCAACTCCCTTCCCCGCCAGCGGCTGCAACGACTGGATCGCATCGCCCTTCGACATCTGCGAGGGCTGCACGCTCTTTCACTGCGGCAACGCGAGCTGCGGCGGACAGAATATGCAACTCTTCTGCCGAGTCCTTGAAAACGACAACAACCTGAGCTACTGCGGGTGTGTCGGCGAACAAACATACAACTTCCCGTCTGTGCCGCTTTCGCCCGGAGATGAAGTTTTGGTCCTGCTGCGCCCTTCGCCCGGCGCGCTGCCCGAACTGCCCGGCTTTGACGACGACGACAATGGGGCGCCGCCCGCGGGCTGCGAAGCGTGTCCCGGCGACCTCAACGGCGACGGCATTGTCGACGGCACGGACCTCGCCACACTGTTGATCAACTGGGGGGTCTGCTTCCCCACATGAAAGAAACACACACGGAATGAAGCTCGCCAAGACGCGGGCTCTCTTCCTTTCTCACATTCACTATCCAAGTGTTCCAACGCCAACGTCATTCACATCGGCGTCGTCTCAACAACCGGCGACGAAGCTTGTGTCGTGCGCCTACGATAGCGCTCGATGATTTACCTCGATTCCAACGCGACCACTCGGCCCGCAGACGCGGTCGTTGACGCCGTGACCGAGGCGCTGCGTCAGACGTGGCACAACCCCTCTTCGATCCACCGCGCCGGCCAAAGCGCCCGAAGAGCGGTCGAGCAAAGCCGATCCCGGGTCGCCCGGCTTCTCGGCGCCCGACCTCGGCAGATCGTCTTCACCTCCGGCGCCACCGAGTCGCTTCACTGGGCGATTCGAGGCCTGCTCGAACTCGGCAGACGCCAGAACAAACGCGTCATCGTCACCTCCCGTCTCGAACACAACGCGGTCGTCGATTTTGTTGAACATCTCGAAGCGCGAGGTGAAGCGACCGTCCGCTGGGCGCCTGTCACGACTGAAGGCGCCGTCGAGGTCGACGCGATGGCGCCCCTGATCGACGACTCTGTCGCGCTCGTCTGCGCGCAGTGGGCCAACAACGAAACCGGCGTGATTCAACCAATCGACGCGGTCGGTGAACTGTGCCGATCCGCCGGCGTCCCCTTCCTGTGCGACGGCGCCCAGTGGGTCGGCAAAATGCCTGCTGATGTGTCGGATGCGCCGTTCGACGCGCTCACCATCTCGGCCCACAAGTTTCACGGCCCCAAAGGCGTCGGCGCCCTCTGGCTCCGCCCAGGCCTTTCGATCCCACCCGCCGCACCGGGCGCCCAGGAGACCGGACAACGCGGCGGCACAGAGAACGTCCCGGGAATCGTCGGCATGGGAGTCGCCGCGAACCTCGCCGCCGACTGGCTCAGCGATGAACCAAACCGCGCACAAGGCGCCGACCGGCGCGATCGCTTTGAAAAACAGCTCCACGCGCGCATCGCGGGCGTCGTCATCAACGGCGCTTCATCCGCGGCGTCGACCGCGCGCCTGTGGAACACGTCGAACGTCGGCTTTGAAGGCGTGCAATCCGAAGCGCTGCTCATCGCGCTGTCCGAGCGCGGCTTGTGCGCCTCGGCGGGCGCCGCCTGCTCCAGCGGCTCGCTCGATCCATCTCCAATCCTTCGTGCGATGAACATCCCCGAACCCATCGCCCACGGCTCGCTTCGCTTCAGCCTGAGCCGAGAAACAACACAAGCCGACATCGACCAGGCGATTGACATCATTGCCCAGTGCGTCGATCGCGTGAAACTGGTTCACCACTAAAAATATTCTGCTCGCCTCTTGCTCCCTCTCCCCTCGGCAGAGGGTTGGGGTGAGGGGCGCCGAAGATTGTGTTAATTGCTCTGATTCACTTGTATTCCAAAGCAAACTCGACCCCTCGCTCACGCTCAGGGCTCTGATTGGGGCCGACCGAGTTCGGAGAGCGGCGCCACCACAGAGCTGTTCATCCCGACCCCTCAGGCGTCGGTTCGGTCGATCACACGGAAGTTTTCGCGTTCGCCTCGGCCTCGCAGCGGGTAGTCCTTGCGCAACGGGTGTGCGGGAAACTCTTTCCAGGTAAGGATGCGCCGCAGGTCCGGGTGGTTGCGGAAGCGAATGCCGAACATGTCGAACACTTCGCGTTCGGTCCACTCGGCGCCTGGCCAGAGATCCGTCACGCTGTCGAGGTAGAGCGCCGGGTCTTCGTCGACGCCATCTGTCGGGATGCTCGGATCGAGAAACACTTTGACGAAGAACCGATCGTCGCGGGCGTAGCTGCACAAGTTGTAGACCACCGCGAATCGGCCAACCGTCGGCGCCGGGTAGTCGAGGTAGTCAATCCCGATCACGTCGGACAAAAAGTTGTAGTCGCATCGCGCGTCGTCTCGCAAGAACCGCATGACGTCGTGCAGGTCCGCAGGCTCGACGATGAGCGTCGATTGCCCGCGATACTCCGTGCCTTGGAACGTCTTGCCAGAGAACGCCTGTTTGACAAGATCGAACGTTGGATGATCGAGCGTGGGCTTGGCCGGGGTCGCCATGGGTCGGGTCTCCAGAGGGGACGGCTGCAGGTGAACACTCGGAACGAGTTTAGCGAGAAAAACGCAGGTCCGGGCGGTTATTCGAGTCCCTCTTGGTTATGCGTTGGGGCGAAAGAGAGTCGTCGTCCGATCAAACCGGTTCGCACGGACGCGAGCAGTAGCTTCACGGAGGTTGCACCTATGGTGGCACATGTCACATCGTTTTTCATGCCTCGTTTGCGGACTTTCGCGCCAGCCGCCCCGGTTGACGACTCTTCAGACCCGGTCGACCCGGTGCGGGAGCGCTTGGTCGATTCGATCCAGTCGCTCAACCCCACCGCGACGCGGTCGTTTCTGGTCGAGTTTCGCATCAAGGCGCTCAAGCTCTACCTCGAACATCTCGCTTCGACCGTGCGCGAACCGCGAGGCCGAACCGCCGTCTGGATCCGCCCGGGCGACACACCAGGCATCGTCCGGCGACTCCGGCGAGACTGAACCGAGTTCGATCGTTGTTGTCGCGAACGCGCCGGCGCCACTTTGGACGGTGAAACGGGCGTCTCGCCCGTCAGTCAGGTCAAGCAAACGGGCGAGACGCCCGTTCCACCGACTGTTCGCTATTCCAGTCAACTACTCTCCCGCCAACACAATGGCGGTGTGAACGGCGCTGTTGATTGTGCTTCGCTTCTGGAAAGACCAGGCCGGGGACAGCCCGGCTCGCGCTGTCGCCCTCATCCCTCGCCGCCCAGTTGTTTCATTTGTTCGAGCGCTTGGGCGAGTTGTTGTTTGAGCAGCTGGACTCGAAGGAGCGATTTGACGCGCGTCACCAGTTCGATCCGCTGCACGGGTTTGGTCAGAAAATCGTCGGCGCCACACTCCACCGCCCGCTCCACATCGCTCACTTCGTTCAGCGCCGTCACCATCACGACGGGAATATCCCGCAGCGCCGGGTCTTGCTTGATCTTCGAGCACACCTGGAACCCACTCATCTTGGGCATCATCACGTCGAGCAAAATCAAATCGGGCGGTTGTTCCTCGACCGACCGCATCGCCTCGACGCCATCGAACGCCGATCGGCTCTCGCAGCCGACGTCTTCGAGGTACGCCTGCAAGAGCTCGAGATTCTGCTCGTTGTCGTCAACCACGAGCACCGACGCCGACTTGAGGTCCGCCTCGTCGACCGCGGGCCCGTCGAGGCTGGGGTTGGGGGATCCCTCATGCGTGTTTTGTTGACTCATGTGGTGTCGTCCTCCGGGCGGCTTGGGCCCAAACCAACATCGTAGCCACCCCCGCTGTTGAAAACATCACGCGATTTATGCGCAAAAGCCCGAACCACGAGGCGGCTCAGACTGTATTATAGGTGAGTTCCAAGCGGTTTATCCCGCACCACGAACCAGAAAGGCCCTTTTTGATGGTGTACGCCAAGCCGATGTCTCACATTCCGTGGGAAGACCAGTTTCGCACTCCTTCCCTCGACGCCCTTCGCAGCCACTACAACCATCAGCTCGGCCAGCTCGTCGACACCGCCCGCAGCAAGCTCCTCAGCTTCAGCGAGGTCAGCGAGGAGCTCGAATGGATGGGCCTGCCTTGGCGCTGGACGCTCGTCTACCGCTGCCCGCAGGATCCCACCCAAGCGTGGGCCTACCTCATCCCCCATCGGGAAAAGCCGATCATCGCCACGCCTCTGACCGAAGACATGTTCAGCGCGCTGCCTATGAGCCGATTGCGAAAGTTCGTCCGCGAAAGCCTCGACCGCAGTCGGCACGTCGCGGGCATCCACTGGGTCGCGTGGGAAGTCACCAACAAAACCCACCTCGAGCTGGTCCTCGAACTCCTCAAGCGAAAACACAAGTTCATCCTCGCGTCCAACTGACCGAGCCCCGCACCTCCCACACAATTTTCTTTGCCGGGATGTGGTCGCCTTCACCGCATGGATCATCCACAGGCGACGCGACCGCTTGGACGAAACGCCGTCTGGTGGGATGGGCGTCTCGCCCTTCGCGAGGTCAAGTAAGCAACCTCCGACACGCTCACTTCACCACCATCGACCATCGCATCGAGTGTTTTGCCGCCTTGGCGTTCGCTTGGTGCGGCCACCGCTGTTGCAAACGCGGCCCGCTCGCGCATTCGTTGAACAGACGCTGGTCGATACCACCCCGCCAACTAGATACAAATCCCTATTCGCACTTGTTTTGCAGCATTTTCGACTCTCACGCACCAACCAGCGTCGATCGCTTCGTATGATCGGCACAGGTCAGGCGCCAACGCGGCGCCGCGACGATATGCGACAACAAAATGTTCGAGATCATTTCAACTCGAACAACTATCAGGAAAGGCACAACACATGTGGACCAACTCGAAAATCAAATGGGGATACGCAACATCTCGAATCCCGAACCTGCCGCGTCAGTGGGGCGACGCCGGAGGCCGGATTCGGCTCGACTCGCTGGCGCCTCAAAGAAACGATGTCTTGCTTTCGGAGGTGGTCAGCCTCGGTCGGCACAAACGAATCGACCTCCACAACCGCTGCAAATCCAAGTTGTTTGTCGGCGATGTTGTCGGGCTTGTCTTGTCGCCGCGGTATGCAACCCGGCAGTTCGAGGCAGTCGTCCCGCCCACGCTCGATGAGCTGCACTTTGTCTGCGCAGGCGGTGTCTGCGGGAGGGTGATCGGCGTCCCGGACATGATGACGCCCCCGACCTTGCTCCGGCCCTTGGGATACCTCCTGGACGATCAAGGCGAACGGGTCAATCTCAAGCGCCACGCGCTGGAGACGGTCGACCACGACAACGACGCCGACATCATTGTCGTAATCGGATCGTCCATGGATTCGGGCAAAACGACCGCGGCGTTCTCGCTCCTCAACGGGTTGTCCCACAGCGGACACGCCGTCGCCGCCGCCAAGATCACCGGCACCGCCTCGTGCAAAGACCTCAGTGCGCTCATCGACGCGGGCGCCACTCGGGCCCTCGACTTCACCGACGCCGGATTCGGGTCCACCGCCGACCTCTCCGCCCACGAGCTCTGGGAAATCGCCAATACGCTGATCTCCCACCTGGCCGACGAAAATCCCGACACCATCGTCATCGAGATCGCCGACGGCCTGCTTCAGCGTGAAACCGCCGCCCTCCTCGGCATGATCGCCGATATGCCCCAGTTCCGAGGCGCCCTGTTCACCTGCACCGACTCGCTCCATGTGGCGCCAGGCATCGCTCGCCTGCAGTCCTACGGCCTCAACGTGCTGGCGGTGTCCGGACTCGTCACCGCTAGCCATCTGTCCATCCGAGAAGCAGAGCAAGAGACGAGCGTCCCCGTTCTTTCGAGCGAAGACCTCAAATCCCCCTCCGTCGCAGTCCGGATCGGCTTGATGTCGCCGGACTCACAATCTTTGAACACGCCTTTCAATCACGTCCTTGCCCAATCTCCTCGATTCAACGCAGCGGTGCACACCAATGGCTCGGCCTAATCCGTTTCGGCGTCTGGCCAAGCCAATCTGTTCACGGTGGCGACTGTGGGTTGTCTCAATCCTCGCCGCCACCGCGGCACAGGGAGCCGGTGTCCCGCTGGCCCTCTTGACTCGCCGAATGGTCAAGTTCGCGGCAAGAGGTTCCGGCCACGCCGACACCATCGCCGACACCGAACGACTCGTCTGGCTCTTTGGCGCCGGCCTGGTCGCGCTCGTTCTGCTCCGGGGCCTTGGCCGATGGATCCAGCGCGCCGTCAGCGAACGATTCGCCCAATCGGTCATCGCGGACGTTCGCATCGCGATGTTCGAGCATCTCCAGCGCCTGCCTCTCGGGTATTTCGATCGCCGGGCGGTGGGCAACGTCGTTGTTCGCTTCGTTGGCGACGCCGGTTCGCTGCGCAGTTGGCTCACCCGAACGATTGTCACATTGCCCGCCGACGCGCTCACGGTGATCGCGGTGCTGTATGGCATCGGGCTCATTCACCGGGAGCTTCTCGTTGCGGCGATTGTCCCGCCTCTGGTGATCTTGCCCGCCCTGTTCATTATCAATCCGCACGCTCGCCGCTGCACCACCCACGGCCGGCGCGAGCAGTCGCGCCTCACCGGCGATCTGGCCCAGCGGTTTTCCATCATGGGCCCAATCAAAGCCGCCGGCGCCGAGGAACAAAGCGCGGACCAAGTTCGCGGCCGAATCCGCGAGATCGCAGGCTTGTTCATCCGGCGCGGGAGGCTCGACGCGTGGAGCCATGCGGTCGCCATTGTCGCCGGATCGCTGTCGATTTGCGCCGTGGGCCTCACCGGGGCGACTCTGCTTTTTCATCAGCAGGCCGACACCGGCGACATCGTCGGCGCCGTCTGGCTCGCCATTCTCATCCGCGGGCCCATCAATCGCCTGACCACGGCCAACATCATTCACCAGCGCGCCCGAGTCGCGGTCGAACGCATCGACGCGCTTTTGTCTCGCAGGGCAGAGCCGCTGCCAAACCCCACCGAGACGCCTGAATCGATCGCCGGAGCGCGCGTTCGATTCAAAAACATAGGACACCGCGATCCCCAAGGCCGATGGATTCTCCGCGGGTTCACGAAAACATTTTCGGCGCCGGGCTGCGTGGTCTTTGTCAGCGCCCAAGACGCCGGCCGATGCCTCTTTGAGATGATGTTGCGCCTTCGAAAGCCGAGCGAAGGTCGTGTGAGCTACGACCGCGTCAACGCCCGTAAATGTTCAATCACAGCGATTCGCCGATCCATCGGTTGGGTGGATCGCGACCGCATGGTCATCCCCACCGTTCTGGCGGCGGGCGACCCGGTGGCGATCCAAAATGCCTTTGATTCGCTTGTGATCTTAGCGCCCGAAGCCAACTTCGAACACCTGTGCGACACTCAAACAGCGCCGCTCCAGCCGCTGGCCTCCACCAACTGCGACCGCTTGCGACTCGCCCTCGCCTGCGCGTTGGCGGCGAACCCTCCCATTCTTCTTATCGAAGACCCGACCGCCGGCCTGCGCGAAAAAGAAGTTCGACTTTGGCGTTCCTGGCTCGCAGCCGAATCGGAACGTCGGCTGATATTCATCTCCAGCAACGACCCGCGCTGCCGACGATCGGCCCGCCAGACGGTCGTGCTCGATTCAGCCCCAAGCCTCGAAACGACCGGCCTCGCAGATGAGCCGATGCCTTCTGACGATTCTGTCGAGATGCCCGCCCAATGCTGAACGAAACACAGCCGCTGTTCTTTCAAAATACAAGTTGAAACTGTGTTCGCACAACCAACTGCCCATCCTGCCGTTTTTGATCCGTCAGGTACCCGGCGCCGGTGGTCGACCAGAACCCGCCCACTTCTGTAAACGCAAACCCGACATCCGTGGACCATTTCGCTCCGCGATTGCCTCGAACGTAATAGTTCACGCCCGTCGTCAGGACAAACAGGTCGGCGGCGGATTCATCGGCGTGCCCGCCTTCGGCTCGTCCAAAAAACTCCCACTCGTCGCTGGTTCTCCAGCCCGCCTGGGCGACGAACCCGTACCGATCAAACGACGGCCCGAACGTCGATCGCGAGGCATGCTCACCCATCGCTGCAACAAACGCAACCAATCGCCCGCGTTTGAGAGTCACATCGCCGGTCCAGCGGAATCGGGTGCGTTGGGGTTTGCCGTCTTGGCGTTGTTCAAACTGATAGCTTGATCCGCCGCCGATGAGAATCGCAGTTCGGCCCTGAGCGTCGGCCGACGAGTGGCGCACCATGCTCCAACGGCCCGCGATCAGTTTTTCGATGCGCACCGCAGTCGCCCATCGCTCCAGCCCGCCCAGGTCGCCTCCACGGTCGACGATCGAGATATAGAAACGGAATGAATCGGTCGTGGCGAACAGCCTCAAACCGATGCCTCGGCCCTGGCCCAGCGCCGACGAGACGATCGACCGCTCCACCGCCAGTTGCCTCTTCGACGAAATCAGTTGCTCACGCAGGAACGGCGGGCGAAATCTCCCAAACTGCAGCGACCACACATTCGACAGCCGAGAGGTGATGTAATAGTCCTCGGCAGACACCTGGCCTGTGGATCGGCTGGCGGTGACCTGCAAGTAGTACCCCAAGTGGTCGTACACCTGATTGCTGATGGTCAGACGCACCCGTCGAAGCGAAAAACCTGATTCGTTACGAGCCCCCGTCGTTCGTTGGCGGCGGTTGTATGTGCCACGAAACTGAATCCGCCCGGCGACGTGGATCGGCTCGCCTGCGTTCGTCGTTGGACCAAGGACCAGGCCGCCGGCGTTCGCTGCACGCTGGGCCCCAAGGAGCAGGCTCGTTCGACTATGTTCCGCAATCGCGGCGCTCACCATCGTGCGAATCTCGGCCTCGGTGGGCGCGCTGGCGTGCGCCCCGGCAGCGCCCTGTCCCATCGCTGCGGCGACAAGGGCCGAATTAATAAAAACGCGCCGGCTGGCTCGTCGGCGCCCACTCAGAAACATTGAGCTCAACAACACAGTCACCATTGAAAGAGATTTGAGCCCACGGCGCCATCAGGTGGTTTTCTTATTTTTGCATCGTCCGCTTGGCGTCCCAGCGAGGCGGCATCGTAGCAGACTTTTTTAGCGGCTCGCTCGCCGAATCAACTCGGCCGGGTCTACATCCAAGAGCGCCTTGCCCTGCGTCAACACGAGCGACGC